>Ga0067045_1029440_pt1 | contig 20818 bp, 13 predicted proteins | sample TerdegcTABiofilm_FD_59184 | JGI IMG/M metagenome (GOLD analysis project Ga0067045, IMG submission 59184) | Combined Assembly of (Gp0054472, Gp0054536) Wastewater bioreactor microbial communities from Singapore -Terephthalate degrading...
TGCGCCGGCTCGGACGGCCCGAGGAAGCCGCCCACGCCGCGCTGGCCCGGAGATCGCTCTGGCCCAACGATCCCCAGCACCTGGTTGCCGTGGCGGAGGAATTGGCCTGGACGACGAAGTCGCTGGCCGGCTCCAAGGGGACAGAGATGTCGGCCGACCGGTGTGCGGACTGCGCCGTCGAGACGTTGAAACAAGCGATGGCGTCCGGCTGGAAGCCGGCGACCGACGATTGGACCCAGGCGTTTGCCGCGCTCGAGGGCTATCCCGCCTTCGCGGCGCTGGTCAAACGCTGACGTTGCAGGGGAGGGAATCGGATGGCGAAGAACCCGAGACGGACACCCGGCCGCCGCAATCGGACAGGGACCAGGGCCCGGCTCCGCTTGCGCGTGGAACTGCTGGAATCCCGGACGGTGCTGTCGGCGATGGGCCCGGCCGCGCCGGGGCTGATCGCAGGCGCGCTCCCGGCAGATATGTTGTCGCGACTACGCGATGCCGTAACGCCGATGATCGACAGCGCGTTGCCAACGGCCGGTTCCGGCGACGTCGTCAATGTCTTCGCTTCGATCGTCGGCGTTCCCCGCCCTCGTTCTCTCACGGAGTCCCTCGGCGGTCTCCCGCTGGGATCGAACCGCGGTGACGCAGACCGCCCCCTGCGCGAGGCGCAGGCAGAGGGGGGCGTCGTCGGTCTCGCGATCGCCTCTTCGACACGAAATCCTGAGGCACTTGACGGCCTCCCTTCAGGAATTGAGTTTCTAAGGGCGGTCCGGGTGTCGTTCGATACCCTCGGATCGGACGTCCATTCCGGCGTCCCGCTCTTCAGGCCGGAGCAACTCGAAGGCTTCCGGTTCGCCAAGGAACAAGTCGGCTTGGGCGTTCCGGTAGTGGATCTCTCCCACGAACCTCACCCGGCGGGCATGCTGACGGAAGGGGGGCTGATCGACCTGGACGTTGTCTCCGCCGTGCGTCATCGTCAGGCGGAGGGACAGATGCCGACGATAGCCCAGCTGCCTGCCGCCACCCGGCCCTCCGCGTCTCAGGCAACCGCGAACCTCGCAACCAACTTCGCCTCCCGGAACGACGATCGGCCCAACCCGACGGTCCTCGAGGTGAGCGTCGCCGCTGTCTCGCCGGTGAATCCGCCCGACGCATCGAAGGATGCCGTGGCGGTCAACGGCGGTGGGGCGATCGTTCCGCCGGGCGCCACGTCGAGCCTCGTAACCGAAAGGGGCGTCGGTTTCGCCAGCCAGACAACCGCCAGTCCGATCGTTGCCATGGAAGGGGGATTCATCGAGATCGCTCCCCATGCCTCGCCCTCATTGGCCAAGGATGCGGAAGCGGCGCGCTCCGGGCAATCGGTAGGCGATTCGGAGGCACGGGACGCGGAGGAGACCGGTCGGAAAGGGCTTCGCCGGACGGAGGAATCGCTCGATGCGACGCAGATCGCCGAGGAGGATCCCGCGCGGGCGACCGGACAATCCGTCGCCGTCGAGGGACCCGCGGTCGCCTCGCAGGCCCCCCTCCGGCCTTCCGAGTCCGCGGAAGGCGGCATGATTGAATTGGCTGCGATCGGACTGCCTTCCTCAGGCTCGACCCGCGATCCTCGATCGTCCCCGTCGGCAGGGGCCCCAGGGGACCTTTCGGCCGGCGAGGCGGTTCCCGTGGACCAAGGTGTCGCCCTGTTCCAGGCCTTCGAACTGGCCACGGCGCCCGCTCAGCAGGGTGTCCGGCCGGACTCGGCGTGGGTGGAGGCAAGCCAGTCGGACCTGCCTCTGGAGACGAGCCTACCCCCCCAAGGAACAGACCCTCTTTCGGCTGAAAAATCTCCCCCGCCTGGGGATGGCCCGGAGGCAGAGGGCCCGCAACGAGCCGGGGTCCTGCAAGCAGTTGCTATCGCTTCCTCCCTCGTTGTCATCGACAAGGCCCGCCGCGAGGCCGAGATGGCCGAACGTCAGCGGGGCGGCCGGACCGACGACCTGCTCTCCCGTTGAACGCGTTTCGCGTCACGCTCTGTGACATCTTCGGGCCGGATTCGTCCTAAGGAATCGGCGGATACCACCAACAACCGAGCCTGATCGCTCGGCCGCCGAGTCTTTCCATGGACAAGCGGCAGGCCCCTGCCCCAACGATCCACGCACGGAGTCTCCTGTTACCGTGGCCGAAACGTTCGATGTGTTGAGCGAGGTGCTTGAGCCCCTCTCGCTGCGACGATGGGCCGCGGGGGAGGTGACGGTGTTCCCTCCTCGGGGCCTTCACGGCGACGGTCGTTCGGCGGCCTTCTACTGCGTTCTCCAAGGCCATTGCCGGCTGAAGATCGCGGGAGAGGAGGCCATCGTGAATCTCGATCGCGGGGACCTCGTCCTCGTGATGCCGGGCCGCGAGCACGTTCTGGGGGACCATCACGAGAGCCCTTCCGTTCCCCTCGAAGACGTCCTCCGGGTCGGCGTGGCGCATACGCCTGGCCCCGTGGCGGCGGGCGAGAACGGGAGCCTCACGCGGTTGGTGTGTGGGTATTCGCTCGTCGAGACGCACTTGCCCGACCCGGTGTTCTCTTCGCTCCCGCCCTTCATCGTGGTCAAGGGCATCGATGGGCGAGTGGCGCCGTGGCTGGAAGAGACGTTGCGACTCATGCTGCGGGAATCCGATCCGGACCGGCCGGGGAGGCAGGCGATCGTGGATCATTTCGCCCAGGTGATCTTGATTCAGTCGATCCGCGAGTGGATGAGAACCCTGGACTGCGAGAACGGCCATTGGCTTGCCGCAATCATGGACCCGGACATCGGGCCGGTCTTGAAACTCATGCACGCCAGCCTCGAATGGCCCTGGACCGTGGCCGCGCTGGCCGATCGGGTGTGCCTGTCCCGGTCGACGTTTGCCGCGCGGTTCAAAGCCATGGTCTCCAAGCCGCCTCTCCAGTACTTGCTGGAATGCCGCATGCAGAAGGCGTGTGCTCTGCTTGCGGAAGGCCGGTGCGAGATCAAGGAGATCGCCTCGCGGATCGGATATACGACGAGAACCGCCTTCAGCAATGCGTTTCGGCGATGGAGCGGGATGTCGCCGGGGATGTATCGTCGCCTCGCCCACGGTTCCGGAGCTGAGGATCGGCAGGCAGAACGGGGCGCCGGCTGGCTCACTCGGCCGGACCACTCGAGATGCCCGAGTCGGCCAGGGCCCGGCGGATGAGCGTCAACAGCACGTTCGGGTCGTAGGGCGTGCGGAGAAAGAAGTGGCATCCGGCGGCGCGACAGCGACGCACGGCGTCCGGGGAGTCCGTGTCGCTGAGGACGATGACCGGGATCCCGCAGGTGGCCGGACCATCGACCAGTTGTCCACAGACCGCCAACTGCTCGTCGTCGAGACCTTGCAGATCGAGGACTGCAAGTCCCGGACGCTCGGAACTGGCAATCGCCAGCCCCGATTCCCCGGATCGGGCCCACAGAATAGCGAAGCCTTGCCGTCCGAGCCGCCTGGCGAGCTGGCCGGCGCGGGCCGCGTCGTCGTCGATGATCAGAATCTTCACCCGTTGCCGCACGGCAACCTGGGAGACTTGTGGGCGTTCCAGAACGTCGACCGACATGACAGTTCCCCGGTCTCACGGCACCCGAAAAGGCATCGCAAGGGGGCCGCTCCACCACGCGATGCGAATCGGCACTCACCTCCGTTGACCCTTTTCAACAAGCCTAGGCCGTCTTTGCCGGTCCGTCAAACCGAGACCGATTGTAGCGGTGATGCGGGTCGCGCGGCCGCGAGGTCCCATAACGAGGAGCGTCAGTAGGGCGGACGGAGCGAAGCGACGCCCGCCGAGGTTCTTCGTGCTCTACATGTCTTGGTGGGCCTCACTCCGTTCGGTCCGCCCTACCGTCTACTCCACGCCCATCGCTCTGCTCTGGGCGTGCCGCCCAGCCGCCGGCGCATCGTCGACAACTATCCGAAATCACCTCCCCGGTCAACGCTGCCAGGCCGATTTCAGTTCGTGGACCCGCAGCGAAACGAGCTTCGTCGCGTCTCCCGCAGCGAACCAGGCCAGTTTGCGCGGACCGGGCTTGGGCAGCCAGCAGAAGGACATGCAGACCTTCCCATCGTTGGCGTAGACCTCGACGGTCGTGCGATCGACCAGGATCCGCAGGCGCAGCCGCCCTTCGACCGGCGCGAGCGGGGCCGACTTGCCGAGGAAGGAGAGCGTGTGGTTCTTCGCCGAGTAGACCAGGCGCTCGCCGTGGATCTCGAAACCGAACTCGGCGCCCGGGCCCGGCTCGACCTCGGCCTCGATGTCCAAGAGTTCCGCGTTGACGGCCGTCGCGTCGGTCGTGTGGGTCTTCGTGCGGAGCGACTCGATCTCGCGGACCGGGTTGCGGCAGATGCGGAGTCCCTCCGGGAACGACCGCAACGTCATCTCGCACGGGAAGTTCATCTGCTGGTTGAAGGGCATGTCCGGATACTGGCCGCCGTTCATCCAGGCGATCTGGATCCGCCGCCCGTCGGCCTCGGGGATGTCGCTGTAGCTCTGCACGGCGTAGTACCAGCCGCCCCAGTTCGCGTCGAGTGGCGTGCCGCCGACGGGCGTGAACTTCCGGCCGTCGAATTCTCCCACAAGATACTTGCCGTTGGCGGCGGTGAAGACCCACTTGACGTTGTTCTTGTCGCCGTCGACCGGCATGGGGAAGAAATCGGGGCATTCGCCGCAGCCGGGCAGGGTCAGCGTCTGGAGTTGCGTCCAGTCCTTCAGGTTCGGCGAGGCGAACAGGCCGAAGTCGTTCTTATCGAGGAAGAGTGCCATGATCCAGCGCTTCGTGGGCTCGTGCCAGAGGACCTTCGGATCGCGGTTGCTACCCACGAGATGCTTCAGGACGGGATTGCCCGGGTAGACGGTCCAACTCCTGCCGCGGTCGTTGCTGTAGGCGAGCGACTGGGTGAAGGGCTGCTCCTTCGACCAGGCCGAGGTGCCGCCGGCCGAGGTGAAGATGCACACGATCGGCTTCTCCTCCCCGGTCTGGAAGCCCGCGGTGTTGCGATGATCGACCACGGCCGAGCCGGAGAAGATCGTGCCCAACCGGTCGGGATGAAGGGCGTCGCCCAACTCGGTCCAATGCACAAGGTCCGGGCTCACGGCGTGGCCCCAGGTCATGTTGCCCCATTTCGTGCCGAACGGATTGTGCTGGAAGAAGAGGTGGTACTCGCCCTGGTAGTAGACCAGGCCGTTGGGGTCGTTCGTCCAGCCTCGCATGGGCGTGAAATGGAACTGCGGACGATACTTCTCGCGGTAGAGGTCGCCGGCGTCCTTGATCGCGTCGCCCTGCGCCACGGCCTCCAGGGCCCGGGAACCGGACATCAGCTTCGTTTCCACGGCCAGCCGCTTGCCCCGGAAGGCCGACACCTCGGTAAAGGCCCAGAAGTCGGGCTTGCCTTCGGCCAGCTCGATCTCGAACTCGCGCACCGGGCGGCCCTCCACCGCGAGCCGCACCAGGCGCATCGAGGCCCCGTGGCGCACGGGAAAGTGGAGATAACGGCCCTCGATCAGGATTTCGCGGCGGGCCGGCTCCAGCACCTTTTTCTTGTCGCTCATCACGAGGTGGTCGATGTTGATGTGGCCCCAGCCCCCCTTCTGCTGATCGACGATCTCGATCACCGCCGACTTGCCTTCCAGGTCGCTCACGTCCCAGGAGTTCCATTCGAGGCGTTCGGAGCCGCCGGGCCGGGCATTGGGGCCGGTCGCGGTCCGCACGACCTTGCCGTCGACCCGCAGGTTGATGCACGCCTTGCCCGGATGCTTGCCGCCGCCGAGGAGGAAGTTGAGGTGCTTCCGCTGGATTGGGAACGGGGGCGACGTGAGGGTGCCCGTGGAGTTGTCGCCGCCGTAGTACGAGTTCACCAGCCCCTTGCCTTCAAAGCCGGTGACGGCCATCTGATGGGGAAGCGTGCCCCGGGCCGGGCCCGGCCCGAACGCCTCGCCCGTGACCTTCCACGCGCCGTAGTCCTTCCCCTCGAAGTCGGCGAGGAGTACGTCGCCGCGCTCGGCCGCCCAAGCCCCGGGCGTCCCAGCCAATCCCCAAACCGTCAGCATCAAGATCGAGACGGGCAGCAACCTCATTACGATGGCTCCTCGTGCTTTCCAAACGGGCAAACATTCAGCGGAAGGAAGTGCGAATAGGGGAAGGGAAAAGGAAAAGCTCTGGAAAAATGGGAAAGGCAAGAAACCGTGCCCCGATCCCACAATTCTGAATGGAAACCCTCCCCTTTTCTTCCCCATTTTTCCCTGCTTTTTCCTTTCCCCTTCTCCTCTTCCTGCAACTTCATACGGCTGAAGTGTTACCCAAACGGTAGCGCCCCAGTGCGACGCCCATTGTAACAACGGCCCGGACCGCGGGCCAAGCACGGAGTAAGTGAGCATGCGCAAGTTCTTGATAGGATGCCACTTCTGACATCCACGACGGACAGGCCTGGCATCCGTCCTCTTCTGTCGCCATGGTTGGCTTCTTGGCGCCTTTGCGTGAGTTTTTCCCCGGCAAGGATGCTACAGAGTCGCTTTTCTTCCGTTTTGTGAAAAAAACCCTTGCGCAGCTTGACCGATCTGTCTCAGGCGTGCGACAATAGGGGCCGTGCACGGTACCGCGTGTTTACCCCTGGGGGAGTCACCCAAGTCCTCCCGTCGGTTCCCGCGGTGCCGCCCGCCGACCAAGTCCGCTCAGGTTACCCCCTGCCCATGAGACCATGGCGCCGGGGCCTGCCCCCTGGGGTCGCGACGTCCCGGGAAGCGGAGTCCCCCAAGAATCGACGCGGAAGGCCGCTGGCGGCCGCCGCGATCCCGGCATGACGCAGGCCTGTTTGCTCCGGCGCGGCGTGACCGGAGGAGGAAGCCGTGAAGACGATCAAGACCGCATCCGTGGAACAGCTCCAGTTGATCGGCGGCTTCGAGACGTTTCGCCGGACGCTGCTCGGCGGGCCGTACGCGCGGCACCTGGAGCGGCCGTTGGCCTATTGGGCCTTGCCCAGCGACCGGCGTCTCCCCCTGGCGTTTCTTGGCCGCACGCTGCGGGACCTTCTCGAGGTGCCCTACGCCGAGCTGGCGGCGACCCCCGGGATCGGCCAGAAGAAGATGCGGTCGTTTGTGAAGCTGCTCGCACGCGTGGCGAGCACGGACCCGACGGCCCTGCCCGACGATCCTGCCTTGGGCCCCGAGAACGGTCCAACGCGGGTCCGGGCTCACGAGCCCCAAGGCTTTGACGCAGCCTCGGTCTCGGAGGTGGTTTGGGCCCAATGGCGGGCGAGCGTGGTCGAACACGGCCTCGCCGGAGAGCTTCTCGGGCGGCTCGCGCCGAGTCTCAAGAACATGACGCGCGTGATCTGGAGCAGGCCCCTGGGGGATTACACCGACAAGACCCTTGCCGAGATCCGCGCGATGAAGACGCACGGCGAGAAGCGGGTGCGGGCCATCCTGGAGGTGTTCCATGGAGTCCACGCCTTGGTCGCCCAGATGGGTACGCAGGAGCACCTCGTGGTCCGCATTTCCCCGCGTTTGATCGACGGGGTGGAAACGTGGACCAGCCAGACGCTCCAGTGCCGCATCCTCCCCGGCGACGAGGAAATCGCCGCGTGCTTCGTCGGTCCGCTCCTCGAGCAGGTCCGTCGCGACGCCTCGCGGCAGGTCGTCCAGTTGGCCGAAAACCGCCTGGGAATCCACGCCCCGCCGACCAGCGTGCGCCAGGCGGCGCGCGTGCTCGGCCTGACGCGTGCCCGCATCTATCAGCTCCTCAACGAAATCAGCGATATCCTGTGCGTCCGTTGGCCCCTTGGTCGTCATTGGGTGTACCAACTCCACGACAAGGTCCAGGCCGACTTGGACGGGCAGGACGGGAGACCGCGCTTGCTGCAATTCCACGCGGCCGTGGAACTCTTCTATCCGTCGGCGCGTCGGACGTCTGGTTGTGCGAGCTCGGCGGAAGCGTCCGCGGCCGAAGCGGACGCCTCGGCCGGCAACGGGGACTCGCGGAAGGAAACGGACTCCAGGGAGGCGCGGGCGAGCCACCCGGTTCAACTTGCAGGACCGCTTCCTCAGGCTGTCTCGGGCGCATGACGGCAAGGAAAGGCCGCCCTACGGCGGAGAATCGCCGCGGCCCGCCGACTCGCTGGTCCGCAGACGTCTCGTCTCGGCGCGTGGAGGGTTCGGACGGGACATGCGGAAGTGAGGCGCAGGCAAAGCCGGTTCGGACTCCGCGGCACGGAACCTCTCGCGCAACGCTTGCAGCGTGCGCTGGTGCCCGCATGCGCCACGGGCAAGACCGGCGCCCGCCAGTCTCCCCAGCCACCGGGGCACGATCGACAGGTCCGGCACGCCACGAACCCCCTCTCCGAGAACAACCATCCCGTGCGATGCCACGGACCGGGCCAGGCCGAAAATCGGGGCCCAACGCCAGAACATCCGCTCGGCCTCGAACGCCTGGCGGAACGTCCCGGTGCGCAGGACGCCGGAACGTGCCACGGCCACGCGGGACCGCGGCTCCAGGACCGTGGCCAGCCCGAGTCGTTCCAAGGTCAGGCCGACGTCCACGCCGGCCAGCATGTCCCCTACGGCGGAGGGAAAGCCACCCAGGGCCTCCAGGCAGCTCCGCCGATAGAATGCGGCCGCCGGATGCGGGGCGAGGACCCGTCGGGCGTTGGCCCCCACGGAATCGGCCTCCTGCCCCGCGGCTAGCGGCACGGCCGCCCCGCCCACGTGATAGGCGAGACCGGCCGCCACGATCCGGCCCGGCGTGTCCATGTCCAGAACAAGCGGGGCAACGGAAGCGATGCGCGGGTCCTTGAGACGGGCCAGCGGCGCGTCGGCCCAACCTTCCCGGACCTCCGCGCCACACAGTAGCACGTGGATCGCGGGCGCGTCGCTCAACCTTGCGCCCTGATTGACTGCCCCGGCAAGCCCTCTGCGGCCTTCCGCCGATACGAACCGTACTTCGCCACCGACGCCGTACGGGTCGCTGTAGGGTCGAAGGAGAACGACGAGCACCTCGCAGTCCCTCGGGCGATTCGCCAGGACCGAGGCCACCGTATTCTCCAGCGCAGGGACGTCCCCAAAATGCGGGATGATGATCGCGAGCCGTGACACAGCAGTCCGCCTGACAGAAGCGTTGCTTGAGGCGCAGCGATGGACTTGGAAAGCACGCCTTCAGAAAATGGGGCGAAGATGCGGACCACGGCGACCGTAACGAAGTCTCCGTCCCGCGTGAATCTAAGTCGGTTGTAGCCGCAGGCGAAGTTTACCCCAAGGCCAACCGCTGGGACGCGGTTTTGGGACGCGATCGCACAAGGTCTGACCAGACTATCCATGTCCGCCATTTTCACCCGTCGCCCAGGTGTCATGGCAGGCTTGAAGCCTGCCCTACGGGGGTGGCGATGCGGGCTAACGGATGAGGCGGGCGTCGAGCCAATCGGCGCGGTCGAGTTCATCGGCGCGCTCCGCGAAATCGACCACCAAATCGAGCCGTGTAGCCCCCGCCAGATCGACCGAAATGGGCAGCGGGTCTTGGCCGCCGCGGATCACCGGGCTGGAGTAGCGGACCTGGCCGTCGACGAACACGCGGAACGCCACGCTGCCGCCCCCCTCCGCCAGATCGTCGACGGCCAATGCCGACTGGAAACGGCGATAGGGCTCGGAGAGCGCAAAAGTGATCCGCGACGCGCTGTGCATGCCGAGGCCCTTGAGGTACGTCTTACCGTCCACCCGGAGCATCGCGCCACACACGCTTCGATCCGATCGAAAAGGCCAGCGCATCGCGAGATAGGAGACGTGGCGATACCCTTCGGGCTTCAGATCGGATAGGTAGACGGCCTGCCCGCCTCGCGGTTGGAGGAATACCATTTCCTTCGGTGCCGCGCCCCAGCTCTTCGCGCCTTGGACCGAGATCTGCAAAACGTCTTCCGCCAGCGAAAGAGCCGATGCCATAAGCCGGCTTCCATCGGTGAAGCCGGCGCAGGCAGAAAGCCCTTGAGGCGTCCGGGGACCGTCGGGGCTCGGGGCAACCGTCGGGCGATAGCGGATCGCACCGACCCCCTTGTTGTCCAGCGTCACGGCCCCGACGAGGCTCTCGAGGTGCACCTTTCCCTCGGCGATCCGTTGGACGGTACCGGTCAGTTCATCGCCGTTCCGCAGGATGGCGACATCCGAATCGGAGGAAGTCGCGAGGATGCGATCGACCAGGAGGTCGCGGTTCACACGGTCGGCGGGCGGGTGGAACAGCACGCCCGCCACCATCGGCCGGGGCAACCGCAGTGTCCCGAAAAGAGAGGACTCGACGGAGACGAATTCCCGATCGGCGGCAGTGACCTCTCCGACCAGCAAACCGTCGTCGGTCAACACGACCGCGGGGCCGGCTGGGATGTCGGCGCATTGGCCCCATCGCACTAGCGAGGCGCCCGGCAATGTGCGGCGGCCGCCCTCGCCTTGAAACGTGAGCTGCCAGTGTTGGTCGATCGCCACCAAGCGGGCCGGAAACGGCTCCGCGTCGACCGGTACGACCAGCGGCGCCTTGTCTTCTGCGAAGGTCACTCCGTGACACGCAAGGAGAAGCGAACACAGGAGAAAAGGATGAAGGACGAAGGATGAAGGATGAAGGATATGCGTTGCGGGATGATGGGAGAGTGGAAAGCGACTTCGGCGGTCGGCCGGTCGGTTCGGACGACATCGAGCGACGGGCACATACACAACTCGTCCCGCGCTTACGCCGTGGCAGGCCTTTCCGCCCGGAGGCTGCGCGTCTTGGACTTCATCCTTCATCCTTCGCACTTCGTCCTTCGTCCTTCTTCGCCGCCTCCTCTCCCCACCACGCATGCCACAGCAGGAGGATGGCGCCGGACACGAGGAGGCTGTCGGCGATGTTGAAATTCGGCCAGGGGTGGCCGAAGATCATCACAAGGACCCAGTCGCGCACCGCGTGAACCAGGTCGCCGGGCTGGTGGGGGGGACAACCGGGCGTCCACCTCAATCCGGGAAGTCCGAGCCGATCGTAGAGGTTCCCCAGGATTCCGGCGGTGATGCACGCCAGGGCGACGGTGATAAGGAGGCTGTCGGCGGCCCCGCCGCGGAAGAACCAGATGAGGATTCCAGTGCACGCCAGGATCGACAGGGCCACGAAGACCGGCACGCCGCCTTGCCCCATGCCGAAAAGGGCCCCTTCGTTGAGGCTCGTCTGAAGCCCGATGCGGTCTTGCCACAGCCACCAGATACGCCCGCCGGGCATCCCGAGACGGCCGAAGATCCAATGCTTGGTCGCAAGATCGGCCGCACACCCCGTTAGGGCGATGGCGATGAAGAGGAGCCAACGGTTGGGGAGAACCGCCTTCATGGCAGTTCCCTAGCTCAGCCTTGTTCGTACTGAGAGGCACATCGAACGCACATGACGGCAAAGGGGACGGCGTTGAGCCGTTTCTTCGGGATCTTCACGCCGCACTCTTCACAGACCCCGTAGGTCCCTTCCTCGATCCGTTCCAACGCGGCCTCGATCTTCCCCAGGAACCCCTCTTCCGTCTCCATGAGACTGAGCGTGAACTCCTGCTCGAAGTTGTCGCTGCCGAGGTCGGCCATGTGAATCGGCATGCTGGAGAGGTCGCCGTTGCCCTCGGCACGGTTCTTCTTCAGGGCCGCGTTGGCCATCTGGGTCACGTCGCCTCGGAGCCTGGCCCGCAGTCCCAGCAGCCGCTCCTTGTACGCCTTGAATTCTGCCTTGGTGAGCGAGTTCATCGGTTGTTCTCCGCACAGGGTGCCCCGTCTGCGTCCCACCGAAACCCTCATTCTAAAGCAGCCGAGCCCTCCTGTCAAATGACTGGTGACTAATCGCTGACGCCGGCACGACTTAGGTTCGACGGGAGCGCGGGCTCCATCGGGGGCTCCATCGCGCGGAATTCGCGTGGAATCCTGGACGGTCCGTACGCTCTGACGCATTCCAAGTCACGACACGGGCTCCAACGCAGGGCCGGGGGGGTTCCTAGAAAATCCGAAAGTGTTCAGCGGAATGAAGTGCGAGCAGAGGAAGGGAAAAGGGAAAGGCCTGGGAAAATGGGAAAGGCAAGAAACCGTGCCCTGATCACACAATTCTGAATGGGACGCCTCTCCTCTTCTTTCCCCTTTTCCCACGCCTTTTCCTTCTCCTCGTTCCTGCACTTCCATACGGCTGGAGTGTTAGGAACATCCACAGACCCCCCTCTGCAGTGGATCGCCCGGTCGTCTGCGCGGAATCCGCAGGCCGTATCCGCGGCGTCCGCTTCTTCGTGACCCTTGCTGTCTTCGGGAGGCCATCATAGATTGGAGTCCCAGGATCGTGATCGTGCCCTTTGAGGAGGATGGAGACATCGCCCAGACCCACCCATCGGATCACGTGTTTCAACAGTGCATCTCTCCGGCCTGCGGGGCGACCTGCGGCGTCGAGGAGGTCCGCGTTGCCTGCCCGAAGTGCGGCAATCTGCTCGACGTGGCCTACGCCTGGGACCGTGTCGGCCCGCCTCGCTCCCTTCGCGAGTTGGAAGCGGCCTGGGCCCGTCGCGACGACCCGCACTGCTTCAGCGGCGTGTGGCGATTTCATCGCCTGCTCCCATTCGCCCCGATCGACCAATGTGTGACGGTCGGCGAAGGGCAGACCTTGCTCCACGCCTCGGAGGGAGTGGCGAAATACGTCGGCGTCCGGCCGGGCCGGCTGTTCTTGCAGTATGAGGGGATGAATCCCTCGGGGAGCTTCAAGGACAACGGAATGTCGGCCGCGTTCACCCACGCACGTGTCACCGGCGCCACGCGAGCCGCCTGCGCTTCGACCGGGAATACCAGCGCCTCGCTGGCCCTTTACTGCTCGGTGACGAAGCTGATGAAGGCGGTCATCTTCGTCGGCTCGGGCAAGATCGCCTACGGGAAGCTCTCCCAGGCCCTCGATTACGGCGCGCTGACCGTGCAGATCGCCGGCGATTTCGACGACGCCATGGCCCGCGTCCAGGAGGTGAGCCGCCAGTTGGGGATCTACCTGGTCAACAGCGTGAACCCGTTCCGCCTGGAAGGCCAGAAGACGATCATGTTCCGCATCCTCGAAGCGCTCCGCTGGGAGGTGCCCGACTGGATCGTCTGCCCCGGCGGCAATCTCGGCAATTCCAGCGCGTTCGGCAAGGCGTTTCACGAGTTGGCCACGCTTGGGTTGATCGACCGGGTGCCGCGTCTGGCCGTCATCAATGCGGCCGGGGCGAATACGCTTTATCAGCTCTATGAAAAGCAGGGCGTGCGATGGAACCGGGGCGCCCCGGGCCGGGATGCCGTCGACGCCTACTACGGCGACATGAACGCCACCGGCAAACGAGCCAAGACCATCGCCAGCGCGATCGAGATCAACCGGCCCGTCAACCTCCTGAAGTGCTTCCGGGCCCTCGAAGTGATGAGCGGTGTGGTCCGCGAGGCCACCGACCAGGAAATCCTCGACGCCAAGGCCCAGGTCGGCGCAGGCGGCCTCGGTTGCGAGCCGGCCAGTGCGGCGAGCGTCGCCGGCGCGAAGCAACTCGTGGCCGAAGGCATCATCGGCCCCGACGAGCGGGTCGTGTGTGTGCTCACCGGCCATCAGCTCAAGGACCCCGACGCCACGGTCGCCTACCATACCACCGACCAGGAGCTGTTCAACAAGGTCCTCGGCAGCCGCGGCGTGCGCCGCGCGGCTTTCGCCAACCGGGCCGTGGCCGTGCCCAACGACCTCGGCGAAATCATCAAGGCGATCCAGTTGTATAGCTAGGGGCTGGGGGGTTCGGGGGCCAGGGATCGGGGACGGCGGGGAGGAGGCAGCGCTCGGCGCGGGTCTCCCGACCCCGCCGAGGGATCGACCGAAGGTCTCCTTGCATGCCGCCGGTGCGAAGGCGTGGGAGAACTGCGGTCAACGGTTGCGGCGGGGTCGGGAGACCCGCGCCGAGCGCTGGCAGTGCGAAACTTGTTCTTCACGGAGAGCGTTTGATGGTTCCTGTTCATATTGCGATTCACGGGGCGGCCGGGCGTATGGGCCAGCGGCTGGTGGCGCTCGCCAAAGCTGATCCGGCGTTAGCTCTCGTCGCCGCGGTCGATGCACCTTCCCATCCTCGCCTTGGGGAAGACGCCGGCTTGTTGGCTGGAATCGGGGCGATCGGCGTGCCGGTTCGTGCCGAGATCGACGTGCCGGTCGACGTGGTCATCGACTTCTCGGTGCCTCAAGGCACCCGGGCGATCGTGCCATGGTGCGTGGACCACGGCGCCCCCTTGGTCGTGGCGACCACGGCGCTCGACGACGCCCAGACCGCCGCGCTCCGCACCGCCGCTCAACGGATCCCACTGGTCTGGTCGCCCAACATGAGCATGGCCGTCAATCTGACGATGAACCTCGCGGAGGTGGCGGCCCGGGCCTTGAGCGACAAGAACGCCGACGTCGAGATCCTCGAACGTCACCACCGGTTCAAGGAGGACGCCCCAAGCGGCACGGCCTTGAAGTTCGGCCAGATCATCGCCGGGGCGATGGGTCAGACCCGCCATCGCCACGGCCGGGAGGGCCGGCCGGGCGCCCGTCCCCACGACGAAATCGGCTACCACGCAATCCGCGTCGGCGACAATCCCGGCGAACATACGATCGTCTTCGCCGTGCTTGGGGAGAGCATCGAATTGACGGTCCGGGCCACCAGTCGCGACTGTTACGCGCTGGGCGCGCTGGCGGCAGCCAAGTACCTCGTCGGCAAGGTGCCGGGGCTGTACAGCATGAATGACGTGCTCGGACTGAGCTAGGACACTCCCGCGGAGTGTCCTGCAGCATCCGCTCGTCAGATGTATGCCAATCCCTGTCTACAGAATGGATGCAATTTCCTGGGTGTGTCACCTATTCGGGGAATGGCCCTACTCAGCATTATGGGGTCCAGGCATCTGCGGCCCGCGACGCCGGCTGGGGGTGGGCCCCCTGGACTGAATGCCTTGAGGCTTTGGGTTCCATAACGTCTTTTATCTGAAAGACTTATCGAATCCGTCGTCGTGGCACTCTGGCTTTGCTTCCAACGGTGCGCAGCCTTGGGCATTCGCGCGACCGTGATCCGAAAGACGATTGGCTCGAACGCGCGATCCGGGCGCAACAAGTCCGGAGCCGTGACGGCGGTCGCTGGAAATTGCCCACGATGGACAATGTGGGTTGTGTGGGAAATTCTGAGATGAATTTTTTTGTTGAGTCGTCTAGAGTTCCGGTGTAGCCTAAGGAGATAGGTTCCGCGTTGGGAGAGCGGCATTAGCGGACTTGGAATGCGGGTCGTGAGAGGAATCGACCGGGTTCCATGGGCGAAGGTTCGACACAGCACGGGAGTCGTCCCGTCGTGGGGATTCTCTCAAGCGGGAAGTCGTTCCAGGGGACAGGACAAGGGAGGTGAGTCGTGAAACGGATCGTGGGTTCTGTCATCGTCCTGGTACTGGTTGCAGCGGTCTGTCCGTCCGCGTGGGCCGTCGAGGAGTCCTCCGAGGGCGCGCTGTCGGAGTCCGACGATCTGGGGCCTCTGGCCTACGCGACGGCGAGTCCCGGAACGGCGACGAAGTGCCCTGCGGTATCGACGCAGTGTCCCGTCAAGGTCACGAAGTGCCCTGTGGTCGACACCCGATGTCCGGCGAGTGGGACGAATTGTCCGCAGTCCGCCACGCGCTGTCCTGCCACGGCAACCGTGTGTCCGAAGGCTTCGACCAAGTGCCCGGAGACGTCGACCCGGTGTCCCGCGCAGTCGACCTCGTGTCCGGTCAAGGTGACGTCGTGTCCGAGAGTTTCGACGCGGTGCCCGTCGGGAGCGACGAATTGCCCCGAAACCGCGACGAAGTGCCCCGCGACCACGACCCAGTGCCCGGTGAAATCGACGACGTGCCCCGGCGGCCCGACGGTCTGTCCGGTCGTCTCGACGCAGTGCCCGACGTCTTACACGAGATGTCCGGTGTCGAACACGACCTGCCCGACGAAGACGACGACCTGTCCCACGTCGAACACAACGTGCCCGGCGGCATCGACCCAGTGCCCGGTCGTTTCGACGACGTGTCCCAGCGGTGCGACGAACTGTCCGGTCGTTGCGACGCAGTGCCCGGCGACGACGACGACGTGTCCGCAGTCGAGCACGACGTGTCCGGAGTCGGCGACGACCTGTCCGACGGCGAACACGCAGTGCCCGGTGACGAGCACGACATGCCCGGTCGTTACCACGGAGTGCCCGGCGGCCAGTACCCAATGTCCTGTCGGGAATACGACCTGTCCGGCGGTGCCTACGTCCTGTCCCGCGACGGAGACCACATGCTCCGGCGAGACGACCTGCGCGGCCGCTACGCAGTGCCCGGTGGTTTCGACCGTGTGCCCCGCGACCGGCGATACCACATGCCCGACGGAATCGACCCGGTGTCCGAACCTGGCGACGTTATGCCCGAGGCAGGACACGACATGTCCGCAGACGGATACGGTTTGCCCGCAGGTGAGCACGCTGTGTCCCGCCGCGTCGACGGAGTGTCCGATTACGCAGACGGCGTGCTCCGGGGGCCAGACGACCTGCAGCGGGGCCGCCACAAGCTGCGCGCTCGCTACCGTGTGCCCGCAGATCGGCACCACCTGCCCGCGAATACGAACGAGTTGCCCGGCGACGGAGACCGTCTGCACGCAGGTGGTCGATACGGTCTGTCCGGCGATGTTGACTGCCTGCCCGAGCGTCGACACATTCTGCCCGGGTGGGGAGACCGCGTGTGTTGTGGTGGATACGGTCTGCCCGGCGAGGCAGACGTATTGCCCGGAGAATGAGACGACGTGCAGCAACCATACGGACACGATCTGTCCTTGCGACGAGGGAGCGGCCATGCTGGGCCGCAAGGGCCCGACGGGTCCGGCGGCAGGCGCGGCTGTGCCCGCAGTTCTTACCAGGATTCCCACGTTTACCACGAGGGCCCCTCGGCCCGCGTCGTAACGCGCGAGCATTGATGGATTCTCCAGAGGGCGGTCGCAGGATCGCCCTCTTTTCTTTTCTTGGGGTGTAGGTCAGGCTTTCCAGCCTGACCATTGGGCTGTCAGGCTGGGAAGCCTGACCTACGTGTGTTGCCTGTCCGGGAGATCGGCCTTGCAAAACCGCGCGGTCTTTCGACAATAAGAGAGGAATCGATTCCGCGTGGGCCCAATGGAGTGCCATGAGCGTGACAGGGCTGCCCGAGCAAGGAGTGAGGCCGTCGAGCGACCCGCCGGCTGTCGAGGAGCGATTCCCGAGGGCGGGGGCGGTGGCGGCTGCGGTGGCGGGCCTGGCCGCAGGTTGGCTGGCAGCCGGGTCGGTGGGGCTGTTGGGACACAGCTATCGCCGCGGGCTGACGTGGGTGGCCCTGGGGTGCGTGCTGCTGGCCTCGCTGCCCGCACGCGGCCGACTCGGACGATTCGTTCTCGCCATGCTGGCGGCGTTCGTGGCAGCTGTGCCCATGATCGCCTCGGACCTCCGCCCGGTGAACGTCCTGGGGGTGGTCGTGGTCCTGGTGGCTGCGGGGCAGGCATTCACGGGGGCTTCGAGGAGCGTGCTGCGGTGGTCCGCGGAAGCGGTCGTCCTGTTGGCCGTCTATCGGATCGCGGACACTTCGATCGGCCTGTTCTGGCTGGCGACCGATGCGACGGGCACGGCGCTTGGCCGTATGGTGGGAGCGCTCACGCGGCAGCCTCTCTGGGTCGGCGCGACGTTCGCCGGCCTCGACTTCCTCGTCGTGATGCTTTACCTGGCAGTGCGGGCTACGACCTCGCGCCGGTCGACAACCCCGGGCGTCACCGGAGCGTGGGTGCGCTGCGGCATCGCGGTGGGCGCGGTCCTGATCGGACACTTGATTTATCTGAACGTGCTCAGTTGCGGGCCGGCGATCCGGGAGCATCTGCCGGCCGAGTCGCCGCCCGGGACCTACTGGAACCCGCATCCCCAGCCGCCGGGGTTCGAGGCGGCCGTGCGGCAGTGGGCTTACGGCGATCCTGCCTATCAGGGAGCGCGGAAGTTCTATGAGCCCGCGATCCGCGTGGTGCTCGGCTGGGCCTTCGCCTTGGGCCAGTCGCTCCGGGAGTGGATTCCGTGGAACCTGCCCGCCTTGGCGGCCATCGTCCAGGCGATCGTCGCGTGGCTCATTCTCCGTTGGCTGGCGAGCTTCCCGGGGGACTCGCCCGCAGCCGCCGTCCCGCGACGAGCCGCCCTGCGGCGTTGGACTCCCGTAGCGGCGGGGCTGGTATTGGCCGCTTTGTTCCCTGCGGTCGTCACGCTTTCCCCGCACGCTCCCAGCTTGAAGGGTAAGAAGATCGTCCTCTACGAAAAAGGCTTCTTGAACTGGGAGAAGCCCAAGTTCGGCAAGACGAGCTTCAGCTACGGGCAGTACTCGATCGGCATGTACGGGATGCTGCCGATCTACTTGAGGAGTCTGGGGGCCGAGGCGATCGTCTCTCCCGAGCTCTCGGAATCCGACCTCGCGGGGGCGAACGTCCTGGTCCTCATCTTCCCCGACAAGCCCTGGAACGAAGGGCAGTTGGAGCGGATCCGGCGGTTCGTCGAGGAAGGCGGCACGCTCCTGGTCCTCGGCGAACACACGATCCTCAAGACCGATCTCTTGACGGTCCAGGACGAAGAGTTGGGGACCCAGTTGGCCGCCCTCTACGAGAAGCTGGAGAAGCTCGATTTCAAGCGGCGCGCGGGCCAATCGAGGGCGGCAGGCGACGAGATCAACCGGCAGCAAGACGCTTTGAAAGGGCGATTCGATGACCGGGAGGTCCGCCGTCGCCACCTCGCGGCGAGGCAAAGGGGGCCGCTAAGCCGTTTCAACGAAGTGCTCCGCGACACCGACATGGAGGTGCGATTCGACTCGGCGACGTTTGCCGTCGGCGGGTGGCTCCAGTCGTACCAGGCCCTATCGCATCCCACGTCGGCCGGGCTCGGCGATGCGAGCAATGCGTTTGGAGCGGTGATCGGGGCATCGCTGGACCTGCGATGGCCGCGCGCGGGGCGCTGGCCGGCCCAGCCGCTCTTGATCGGACTCTGGGGATGGGCCGATCCCGGCGATCCGCTGAATTACCCATCCTTCATGGCCCGCACCGACAGCGGCTCCCGGCACGAGGCCCGCTATGAACCGGGGGAGCGGTTGGGCGACGTCGTCCTCGCCGCGGAACAGCGGATCGGCGCCGGCCGCGTCGTGCTCTTCGGCGATACGTCGGGCTTCAGCAACGGCGTGAACCTGGGGGCGCACCGGTACACGTCGCGGCTCTTCACTTACCTGGCCGATCCGACCGGTTCGCCGCAGGAGCCGAACAGACAAGTGGTCGGCCTGGTCCTGGCGTTGTGCCTCGCCGCCGTGCTCGTCCTGGCGTCGAGCGATTTGGGCTTCGTCCTGGCGGCAACGGTGTTGGCGGGGTCGTTGGCCGCCTGCACGGCCGCGACGCACGAAGCCTGGGAAGTCATCCCCGACGGCCGAGGCCGGCCCGGCACCGCGAACAACCTCGCCTACATCGACGAGTCGCACCTGGGCGACTTCAGTTTCGAGAGCTGGCGGGACGACGGCCTGATGGGCCTCTGCATGAACCTGATGCGCAACGATTACCTTACCCTGATGCTGCCCGAGTTCCGTCGCGACCGGCTCCTCGCGCCCGACGCCGACCTGGGGGTCAAGGTGGAGCCGGTCCCCGTCGAGGCGTCGCGGCAGATGAAGATCGAGCCGGGCTTGGGCGTCGTGATCACCGAGATCGAGCAAGGCAAGGCGGCCGACATCGCAGGGATCACCCCGCGCTCGGTCGTCCTCACCGTCAACAAGCAGCAGGTCGCCTCGGCCGAAGAGTTCTTCGGCGCCGTGGAGGCGGTACCACCGGGCCAGAAGATCGTCCTGACCATCCTCGGCCGCGAAGCGTATCCCGTCGTCCTTACCAAGGGTTCTCCCCGTGCCCGGCTGTTGATCTCCGTGGCGCCGGGCAGGGAGTTCTCCGCGAGCGAGCGCGAGACGATCCGGGACTTCGTCAGCGCCGGCGGGGTCTTCGTGTGTACCGTGGGCTATCCGGAGAGCGGACCGAGCCGGAGACTGTTGGAGGAGTTCGGGTTTCACGTCGGAGGACGACGCTGGCAGTGGCTCGACCGTCGCGATGGGGACAAAACGCTCGTCTACTACAAGGCGGGTTACGGGCCCGCCAACTGGGAAAACGTCTTCGGTGAACCCAAGCCGCTGGGATACTTCAAGTCGCCGTACTTCAACGGCGGCGATTACCTCGCGTTCGTCCGGTTCCATGCCGCCTGGCCGCTCGACTGCGAGGATCCCAAGCAACTCCTCATCACCTACCATCCCCCCGATGTGCCGGTGATCGTGCTCCGCCGCTATGAGCACGGGATGGTGGTCGTGGTGGCTGACACGGCCTTCGCGCAGAACCGCAATCTGGAGAACCGCGACGGCTCGCCGTTTGACGGGATGCGCGAGAACGCGGTCTTCTGGCGATGGCTCGTGGCCCTTCTGCGCGACGGGATGCACGAGGGCCAGCGCTGGTTCCCGACGAAGGCCGACACGACACCGGAGACCGGAGAGGAGACGCCGGCGACGAAACGTCCGCCCCAGGGCGTCAAGGGACGCCAAGGAAGCCCTCCCGGCAAGTCGGACGCTCCGGCGGCAGGACAGCCACCGGCGGCTCCGAAGAAGCCTGATGGCAAACCGGCCGATCTCCCGGCCGACAAGGCCCAGCGTAAGTAGGGATTAGGGATTAGGGATTCGTGCTCCGTCTAGCATGCTCTGATGGATGAAGCGATGATCCCATGTGGCACAGCCGCCCTCGGCTGTGCAGGGCATTTCGCACAGCCGAGGGCGGCTGTGCCA
>Ga0067045_1029438_pt1 | contig 20817 bp, 10 predicted proteins | sample TerdegcTABiofilm_FD_59184 | JGI IMG/M metagenome (GOLD analysis project Ga0067045, IMG submission 59184) | Combined Assembly of (Gp0054472, Gp0054536) Wastewater bioreactor microbial communities from Singapore -Terephthalate degrading...
AGAAAAAAGATCATTTAATGTACTCATAGTTTACCCTTATGTATAAATATTTATGTCATGATATAAAGCCAACAAATGATATGTCAATGAAAAAAAGTTTTAATACGGTAGCTTACAGTATAATGATTATGCTTTATACTTCAGAATGTGGAGCAATAGCTTGAAAACATTCATACAGTATTGTATTAAGATTCTTTCATATAGTGTTATAGCACTATGTAGCCTTGTTGTTTTAGTGGTGCTGATTCTTTTTATTGCTGATCTTGTGTTAACCACTGATAGGGTGTCAAAAATTGTTACAGACCAGGTAGAATCTCATCTCAATGCAAAGACTTCCTTTACTATAACACATTTTTCATTGTTCAATGGCTTTGAAATTAAAAATTTTATTCTTAGAGGTACTGACAGTGAAAAACCTATAGTAGCCTTTGATACATTTCGATTGCGGTATAGTTTTTTCCCATTTTTAATAGGCAAAATCAAAATATATGAAATTGGATTATACAATCCCTCAGTATATCTTGAAGAGCAGAAAGGGATATGGAACATTCAAAAATTGGTAAAACCATCTGAAAAAAAAGAAAAAGAAAAAAAAGAGGAGGCTGAGGAGGAAAAAGAAAAAAAGAATGAGATCACTTTTCCGATACCAGTAGAAATACTTTTTGGGTTTGTATTGGAAAATCTTACAGTAACAGTACACAGTAGTACTTACAGTGCAACGTTAAAAAATTTTTCTAGCTCAATCAAGCTACACATCCCCCCGGCACGTCGCATTCCGTTAAATATACTGGCATTAACATTGTTTGATACATTAAACATTACTGTTAATCCTGAAGAAACATTATCGTTTTCTTTTGTTTCCAGAGATATTTCTGCCGGTCCACCATTGCTATTTACATATAATCTTGTATATAATCCTGAAAGGAAGCAGTTGTTCAGTAGCTTTAAGTGTGGAACATACAATACACCTGTGAGGTTTTCACGAAAACATGTAGCTCCACTCAATGTCAGGATAGAATATGATATCGCATATAATGCATCTAATGATGCTATCTACTGTAAAATTTTGCGGGTTGTATTTGGTACATCAGTATGGATTTCATTTGCAGGTACTATCGAACACGTAAACAGTGAACCAGAAATACAGTTTGCCATGCTTGATAGCAATATCAGGCTTAATGAAATGTATCAGTATACCAATGTACTTCTTGGGCCAAAACCGTACTTTAATGGTTCCATTTCAATTTTTCCACTTACAATACAGGGGAACATTCATACATTAACAGTGAAAGGTGCAATACGCGGGCAAAAGGTTGCATTTGCTACTGATGGATTTTCTGTAACTATTCCCTCAATTGAAATACCATATTTGGTAATACTGCGAAATCCTATTGTTGAAGCATCCATTGATATTGGGATCCCTCATTTTGTTTATGCACTGGATGAAAACAGGTCACGGGATAATAGTATTAGCTTACAATGCAATGTAGTATATAATCTCAATAGCAGCATGCTGGATATTCAAAAGGTGGTTGTAGTACACAGGGCACCTGAAATAGCAGCGGAGACTATTCGAGTAGAGGTTTCTGGTTCAGTGAATTTGGGTGATGGTGTGGCAGCAAGTATTGGTGTGTCCACATTACGGTTTGATATTCCATCAATAGCTTTTTCTTTACCTTCCCCATTGAAACAGTCCCTGACATCAAGCCCCATAACAAAGCCTGTGTCAGTAAGACTTAAGGCCGATGTAAGTACTTCTGCACAAATAAATAGTATCAATCTAAATGCTTTTGGTGCAATTCCGGATTATTCTATTGATGATTTAACTATTGCAGCATCAATTACACAGATACCGCAAAAAGGGAAGATTGATATAGCATACTGTGAAGTATCTAGCAAAAAGCATTATGCCAGTATGTATGTAAAAGGGTCTGTGGTTACAAAAGATGAGGTGTCACTTGACGTTGATGCAGGAGTACATGTAGCTCCACGGGTACCAATTTCTTTTGGCAACTATACAGTAAGCGGCATTTTGAATATATTGTTACGTCTTAAAGGGACTATGCAATCATTGATTGCAAAGGGGAATTTGCAATCTCAAAAGTTGATACTCAGTAATGATACGGGTAAACTTTTTGTTGGCCCGGTTGATATGGATATACCAATAGCATATACAATGGGGCAAAGTTTTAAGATGCCGTTTGATTCGTCTGATGTTATGAATATTCAGCTGTTTGAGCAAAAGAAAAATTTTTCCATTGGTAAGATTGTGGCACTACATCCATCGCGAAATATTGCTTTTGAATATGTTACGAATGCGCATGGGTATATTGGGTTCAAGCGTAATATAATGGAAATCAAAAATTTGCAGGCTGAAGTTTTACGCGGGACGGTTACTCTAAAGGAATTAAATTTCAATCTGGCTGATCTTAATCCGCAACACATGGAATTCAGATTGGCGCTCAATGCAAATGACATAGATATTGGAAAGCTGGACAAGCCCGAATCGAAAAGGATTAATAAAGATGCACTGTTATCACTTAATGCGCAGGTTGTGGGCAAAAACCTCAACATTGCACAGGATTTTGATATATCAGGATCCATTAACATATATAAAGTTGGGGAGGATTTTGCAAACAGGCTTTTTAAAGGCATAAATGAAGAACGGGGAAAGTCAAAGTTAGGGATGGGACAATTTGCCGTGGATAACTCGCTCATTATTACCGGTTTTGATTTTTATATGGATAAAGGTCTGGTATACCCAACAGTCTTTTTCAAAAAGAAGGTGCTGGGTATTTTTGTTACTGTTAATAATGAACAGGTGCGCTATGAGCGTATCCCGGTTGTGGAATTTTTTAACAGGGTAAGGGAGGAAACATTATGAAACATATAGTGGCGATAGCACTGGCTATCGTTGCCGGTATATTGTATTCACAGGCACGATGCAGTTCTTCCAGTTGCTTGAAAGGAGTACCCAGTTGTATTGAAATACATCCCCCTGCAATACAAATTACTGGCGAAAAGACAGCGCTTGAGCGCCAGCTTGTAGGCGAATACAAAGAAATTGAAAAAGATGCATGGGTTACGTCAACCGTTATGGTGCCATCAAAAGGGGAGCGCCGTGCAATGGTTACTGCTGATGAGACTATGCTGCAGGCAATTAAGTTAAGAGAACTCAATGAAGATAAGATACGTATATACAAGGATATGGGAATCATTGGTGAAATGAATAATGGATATGTGGGAATAGTAGATGAAAAGAAATTACAGCCCATGAAGGAAGCTACAGTCATACGTACACTGATTAATGATGAAAACAATGCGCGACAGATTATATTTATAAAAAGTTCAGATTCAAAGGATTCAAAAGATCCTGCAGCCATTCAGTTTGGCTATGATTTTGCCAGAGAGCAACAGGCAAAAGCAAAAAAGGGTGACTGGATACAGAAAGAAGATGGTCGCTGGGTGAGAAAATGAAACGTATAGTATATGCTCTATTTGCATTACTTGTTACAGGATGTGCATCAACAGCATACCGTGATATACCATTTGATTATTCACAGGTTTTGACCAAAGAATTCCGTTTTGGCACAGGTCGATCAATTCCGCTTACCTTTGAGCGTTCGGTGAACGTAAGTGGATGTATCACTGCTGATGGTAAGTATTTTGTATATGCATCAAATAAGGAAAGAAATAATTTTGATATCTACTTACGAGCGCTGAACAATATCAAAACTGTTCGTTTGACTATCCATCCTGCCAGAGATTTTGCACCTGATGTATCACCTGATGGTAAATGGTGTGCATTTGTTTCTACTCGGGATGATCCTGAAGGTGATATCTTTATCATGAAGCTTGATCCTGAAAAAATTATAACGCAGGGTGACCAGGAAGTACCATCTAACAATATCACTGCAGTACGGGATCCGCTTTCAGGAGCTATCACACCGGTACGTGACGCTTCTCCCTGTTTTTCTCCTGATGGCAAACTAATTGCATTTTCCTCTACACGTGATGGTGAAGAATCCATTTATATTATAGGAAGGGATGGAAAGGATATTCGAAAAATTACTGAGGGTATGCAGCCACGATTTTCAAACAATGGCAAAGAACTCATTTTTGTGAAAAAAACTACTACGGGAAGTGGTGTTTTTACAATTAATATTGATACCGGAAAGGTGACACAAATCACCAGTGGCCAATACGTTGAACTATCGCCCTGCTTTGGAAAAACAAGTAATGACATATATTTTATGCGCATTCAGTATGATACCAATGGTGATGGCATACTGGATTCCAATGATAAAGGGATGCTGTTTGCCTATGATGTGCAAAAAAAAGAAGAGTATCCTCTGACGTTGATTGAAGAACCTTCAGCCACACCACGCTGGGTGTCGTATGCTGATGGTGTAATTGTGTACAGCATCGTTGAAGGCCAGTACATCAATATTGCAATGATTCCGCATACAGGCATTATCCCAAAACAGAAAAATGCTCTCAGACAATATGAGCTGGCACTGAAGTATAAAGAAGATTTTGACGATAGTGACCGCTACCAGCGCTGTCTGTTTGCCACATATTACTTTTTCAAAGAATCCAGTGATATTGATTCGCAGATAATAATTGCCAGAGCTCTGTATGAATTATCGTCCATACAGCAGTATTCATTCGTTACCAATATACTGGCAGATCTGAGTAAACGAAGCAAGCCAGCGCAAATTTATATGCGCTATCGTAGCGTGAAGGATAAAGAGAAGCTGACATACCTTGAGCAGGTTGTTAAGGAGTTGTTGGCACAAAACGAAGAAAAGATTGCACCCTTTTTTATGGAAGAGCTTGCTGACCAGTATGCACGCATACAGATGAAAGCAAAAGCCAAAGTTTTGTATAATGAGATTATTGCTCGATATCAAAATTATACTCGGTTAATGTATATACGGTATAAAGCTGGTGAACTGGTATATAAGGAATTCAGTATCCCTGAAGAATGGATTACTGTACTTCAATCTTCCTATACATACCTTAAAAATGCAATAACGGTTTCAATACTTGAACAAACAAAAAATATCACATCTAAGGTTAGGTATGAATATGCTAAAACATCAGCTGAAAAATACAATGTGCCTATCATTAAAGCTATTATGAACTATGTAGCTGCAACTGCCCTTATGGAGCTTTCACAGAATGATGATGCAATACCATTGCTAAAACAGGGCTTGGAGCATACCAAAAAGCTGGATGTGGCGTACTTTTTGATGAATGTAACCTTAGGAAAATTGTATTATGCAAAACAAAGTGATGAGTGGGTTGTGTACTACGAAGCTGCTGTCAACAATTATCAGGCACAGTGGAAGCAGGACATACGGCCTATTATTGAACAACTTGCAGAATATTTTGAAAACACAGGGCAAAGGCTCAGCGCTGAAGGAAACTTCAAAGATGCAGTAGCATTATATAAACGCTCAATAACCATGAATACACTGCTCCATCTTAAACGCCGTTACAAAGATATATACAGTGCCAATGCACCTGGCGCTCATATAGGATATATTAATGCAATGCTGGCAGTATCACAGGACAAAGCTGTGAGCACTATTGAAAAGGAATACTTAGAACGATTGCCCATTGCACGGATGGATTTTGATAAGGCACATATATATGGCTTGGGATATATCTATGTAAAGCAGGCTACAGCGCTGGCTCCATCACCTGATGCCATGGATGGCAAGTCCTCTCATGAATTTGAAATGCTCCTTGAATTGTTCACTAATGCCCTGCAACACATTGACTGGTCACTATTTATAGATGATACGTTTGTTGATGCATATTTGCTCAAAGGATGGATATATCAGTATGTTGATGAATTGCGTGTTCGTTTTCCCTCAAAGAAACGTATAATTGATTCATATTTCCCTGAGTATTTATGGGAAAAATCCATTCCCCTGTATGAAAAGGCACTGGAAGCTAACAACGAAAACCTGTTCCCCCAAAAAGAGGCGGATATCCATTGTAACATAGGAAACATCTATTTTCTTTTAAAAAATTTTAATTTAGCTTCACGCCATTATGCTGAGGCAATTAAATATACAAAGACTTTTTCAACATTGAAAGAAGAAGCTCTTTTTTACTACCACTATGGGTATTGTTTGTGGCAGCAGGGTAATTATAATGGGGCATATTCGTCAATGCAACAGGCATTTACTATTTACAAGGCGATAGCTCAAAAGAATGAATCTGCAATTGCAGATACGCTCTATGTGCTGTACAGGTATTTTGCTCTCTTTGAACGAATGCAGGGTAATTACCAAAAGGCTATAGAGTGGTATAAGAAAACATTAGAACACTGTGCACAATTTCAATGTGGGGATAGCCCATCACGTATTCACATAGAGATAGCTGAATGTTATCGCAGATTGGAACAGGATACACAAGCGCTTGTATATCTGGAGCTTGCCAAACGGTCATTGCCGCAAAAAACTTCAGCGCAGTATACGATTGGCTGGAAATTTGCTGGATTTGGTCCTGTATATTTTTATGACCTTGGACAGGATACTGTTGTTATTGGTGAGGGAAAAATTGTTTCCCCTCTTTCAGGTTGGGACATGGAAATACTTATCCAGAATATGCGCGCAGATATCTATGCAAAAAGCGGCAGGTTTGGTGATGCTGCAGCACAGTATCTGGATTTAGTCAAGGTAACACAAAAGCAAAAGACTTCATTAATGGCTGATGCCCATATTACCGCTCTGTATAATGCGGCTTATTGTTATTCCCGTATGGGGAATGTGCAGAAGGCACTGGAATTATATGATACTGCTCTGTCAATTGCTCAGGATAAAAATGTTGCAATTGGTAAAATATATCAGGCCATAGTCCAATGGACTTACTGTTATATTTCAAGCCTACAAAAAGCCAAAGTGCAAAATCTTGATACAGCAATACATAGAATAGAGCAGTATAAAAAAGATATGTATGATAAAGTATATAATACCCTTCTTGATGAGTATACCAAAAAGATGAAGGCGCAAAAGAAAAAGCCAGTTAGTGAAGAGATTACAGCATTGAAACAGCAGGCATCTAAACAGGTTGAGGCGTACAGCATTAAATTTGATGCACTGATTGCGCTTTTATACATGCATAAGGCTTCGATTCTGCAACAGGATATACCATCTGATAAAAGTACTGAATACTATGTCCCGACACATGAAATCATTGGCTATTACTCCGAGGCTCTCAGGTTATATTCGCAGGCAATCAGCTACTATGGCAATGATGCTTTTCATCAAGAATTTGTTATTAAACTTCTCATCAATAGAGGAATATGCAGAATACATTTGGGGCAGTTCAGGGATGGATACGATGATATAATAAGTGCTCGATTTAAAGCTAATAAAATTCAGTCAAAAGAGCTGGTGTGGTTTGCTGAAGCAACACTGTGGGATTTAGCATACACGTATAAGGAAGTAAAGCAGCTCATCGATAATCCTGACAGGCTCATAGATGGAGTGCTGTCACGGGTAGAATTGCTGCCACCTCTGTATACTATGAAGAAAGATTTTATTCTAAGGCTCTATGATACCTATACTGATGAACTTATACAGAAAAAGAAATACAAAGATGCGTATGCTGTTCAACAGCGCCGGCAAATAATCACAATAGCGTTCAATGGGTTATCAATACCAAATTTTTATAAAAAAAGCGATAATACCATATACAGCAAATTTTTGCGTACATGTTTTGCCATACAGGATCTTGAACAAAAATTAACCAGTGCGATAGTGAATGAAGAAGAGTCAAGTGTTATTGAAAAATTAACCTCTTCTATTTCATCACAATATAAAAATCTTGCTGGATACAGGTTGGCTGCCTCAACATTTCTGTTGCCCTATCTTGGAGTATACACATCAAAAGGTTCAGAATATCCCGTAGTACATTTCTATACATTTAATAATAAACTCTATGGATGGGTAAATAAAAATACTATTGATTGGGTTTTAATTTCTGACTCACTGCAATCAGAAAGATTGACTGAAGATGTTAATAAATTTGTACAGTCATTTCATGGGAAACTATATGTTGTGCTTAACGACACATTCATTGCATTGCATAAATATATGAGCAATTCTGTGTTATACGCAATAGGGTGTGTGCCATTTGCTTCACGTGTAGATGATATTGAGCACCTGGTATGGTTGCCAGCAGATGTGGTTGCAACCGACATAAAACTTCCCAGCAGTATAAAAATCACCACAGACATTAAAGAATCAGAGTATATAGTTGATACTGACAATCCAGATATTGCTATAACACCATCTTACTGCTTTGCTAACAAACTGGAATGCTCTGCTGTTTTTAAATCCATAGAGAACATGAAAACTGATGAGCTTATGCTATTAGCAGATTCAAGCATATATTCACACGTTGCATCTGTTATCCTGTATTCGGGAAATACTGTTGGTACTCTGGTTACAGCAGTCATACATAATGATGTAGGCCTTATTAATTCGCTGAAAACAAAAATTGTGGTGCTGGGAAAAGTTCCAGACACAATAAATGACAGAGAACAAAATGCAAAGATAGTTTCTCAGAAAAAACAAAACGAATATACTCAGGCTTTAGAACGTGGGGAATATGATACAGCCATGGTTGCTTTAGAGCGCTGGAAAAGGGCTGGATTAAAACAACAAGAATATTATGACAAGAAAATACTTGTTCTGGTTTACCAGAATAACATAGAAGAAGCACTCAAAGTTATGGAGTCACACAGCAGTGTTTTTACCAGTTCATTTGCTGTGTATGTATATTTATTAAAAGGTGATGTTAGTAGTGCGGAAAAGCTTTTGAAAGATCCCCGATTGGGAAATACATTTGATTATACAATTTATGAAGCCATCATTAACGGTTATAAGCATAAAGGAAAACTTCCTCTTATTACAGACGTATCAAAGCGCACTGATTCAATTTTGCCAGCTAACCAATTATTGTTATTATATGCTCAGGAAGCTTTTTTATTAGGGGAAAAAGAAAAATCCCAACATATAATGAAATTCTATCAGGCTGACTATATTCCTTCTCAACGTGAGTTGCTGGTTGCATACAATTTGGGTTATTCAAAAGCTTCATATGGTAATACAGTTGCATACAGGATGTTAAAAGCTATTACAGGAGATAGCAATAGTAGTAATGTTATAAATACTATAAGCGATTATAACAACCTGTTGCTTTTTGGAATACTGGAAATGATTAAAAACAGACCACTTATGCCCGATGAAGAATGGAAACGTATTATGCTGATTGCTGAAAAGGGCAATCACACAGGGATTGATGTGCAATTTACAACAGCAAAAATAGCTGAAATATTGCAGGATGTAATTCCAGCAAGGGTGCTTCAGTACATAGAAACCGTTGCTTCAAACAGGGGAAAGATTGTATCACCTATAGCAGCCCTGTATGCAATCAATGCCTATCAAAAGACAGATAATTTTAAAAATGCATATACTGCATGCAAATCCTTAAAGCAACTGCCTTATACACTGGAGCAGTTATGGTACAGCTATTATATCTATTCAGCGATAATGTTAGGAAAAACTGATGACGCACAGGATCTTTTAAACAATAGTCAAATAGTTACAAGGGATACTGTTTTATATAATCTTTTTAATGTCAGTATCCAGATGCAAAAGGTTGTAGCATCAAAAACAGCAGATAGCACTGTGTTACAAACTATCGCACAAAATATTGATCTGTTGATTTCAAGCTTGCATGATGAATCAGTACGATGGTATTATTCTGAGTATAAATATTTATTCGATAAACTTATCAATTATGCAATATCGTATGCAATGAGCAGGGGTAATCAACGAGATGCTCTGAGGTATGCTGAATTACGTAAGATGATAGAAGGAATTGCATTATTTGATGAAAACACCAGTTATAAAAGTATATATAATGATCTTGTTAGAAATAAATTTCCAATTATGGAAATTCAGAAGAATATTCCTCGCAAGACAGCTGTATTATATACAACAAAGAATGAAAACGATATATTTGCCTGGATTATAACAAGAACATATATACAGCCAGTACGCCTGTATAATTCTTATAAACAATTATATGATATTATTCACAGCTATTATAATGATGTTGGACTGCTTCAACAGGTATTTGACAGGGAAGCAGCGATTAATGATATAATGAAACCTGTAATAAAGGAACTGGGTGGTTATACTACCATAATTGTTATTCCTGATGCATATACTGAATCCATACCATATGAAATAATTCAGTATAATAAAGATGATACGGCAATAGTTTTTATGCCATCTTTGATGGCATCCATGGATGAATCATTGTCTGTTCCCCCTATGGCATATATTGATGTGAACAATACAAAAAAGGATCTCATGGTATCAGCTCTAAAACAATCTGACTTTTCTTATACATTTGAAGCCATAGCAAAGGGTATCATGATTACCGATAGACAAATTAGTTATAATACTGTTAAAAAAGGGTTGATGATTAATGGTAATATGATACAATCAGAAAATGTGTTCATCAATATAGCCAATACATCGCAGGTGTCATACTATTATTGTTTGTTTATGATACAGAAAGAAATAGGAATTAGTGTACTGTTGAATAGTGCTGTTACAGATGTTAATAGTATTATCTTCATTCGTGAATTCTGTAATACAATTAAAACTGATAGTTTTTTAAATGCTTATATATCAGCATATCAATATTTGAAGAAAGATAAACGTTTTAAAAATCCTGCCTACTGGTTGGGAATTCGTTTTTATAGCCGCACAATAAAAGGTATACATGATGGTGTCAATAGATGAAAGGAAAAGAAATGCCAACAGTGGTAATTATCGATGATGATGAGATGGTTAATGAAGTCTTAAAATTTATCCTGGAGAATGATTATAAAGTATATAATTATTATACAGCTGAAGATGCGCTCAAAAGTGGTGTCATTGGGTCTGCCGATATTATAATAACGGATGTAAACCTACCAGGCATTAATGGGCTGGAATTTATTCACAAAGTGCATGAAATTGATGAGAATGTACCCATTATTGTCATCACTGCATACAATGATATTGAAGTTGCAATATCAGCATTAAAAGCAGGAGCTTTTGATTTTATTCTGAAACCATTTAAAAATGATCAAATAACGCTTGCAGTACAGAGGGCGTATGAACGCCATAAACTTATAAAAGAAAATATAAAATTAGTTGAAGAACTTAAAGTAAAGAACCAGGAATTGGAGAAGCTTTATGCCCAGTTACAGGCACGTTCTATTCAGATTGAGAATGAGCTTGATATTGCCAGTAACCTGCAACAGTGCCTTTTCCCGGTTGTTTTTCCGGATATTAAAGGATTTTCTTTTTATTTAAAATTTAAGCCTGTTGAAAAAATAAGTGGTGATTTTTTTGATTTTATAATTCATGATGAAAATCATTTCTCATTTATCTTTGCTGATGTTTCTGGGCATGGGGTACCGGCTGCTCTTTACTCGGCAATAGTAAAGACTGCCATAACGACATTTGTCAATGTAACAAAGTCACCATCGGATATATTAAAAGAAATGAATCAGTTTTTAATACAGACGCAAAAAATGATGAGTTACAATTATGCAACCATATTCTTTGCACATTTTGATTTAGCAAAATCCTGTATTGAATATGTAAATGCTGGCCTGCCTTCACCCATTGTGATGCATCCGGATGGGCACATAATCAGGATGGAAACAACCGGTCCTTTCGTTGGCATATTTGATACTTCCCTGTATACAACCAAAAAAATTGAATTGCTTCCTGGTGATAAATTACTTTTCTTTTCAGATGGTGCCTTTGAGTGCCCTGACCGAGTTGATAGAATCCTGGGAGAAAAACGGTTCCAAGAGTTAATTGATGAGCATAAAGATCTGGAAATACCAGAACTAATAGAATTTTTATTTGATAAAATTCAGGATTTTTGTGGAGTTGATCGTTTTGTAGATGATGTAACCATGTTAGGGATGAAATTTAATGCGCACTGATTAATTATTGCACTTTTGCATATAAATAATAGTACTTATATAGCATAAAGATAACACGTGTTTACTAGAACATGAAAATAAATATGTAGTAAATAAAATGGAGGATTTCATGAGAAAAGTCATGTTTATATATTTTGTGCTTATTATGACTATTTTGTTATCAGTACCTTGTGTTTATGCATTAGAGATTAGCTTTGTGGTTGGGGATGTCATTGTTGAACGTAATGGAAAAGAGGAACTTGCAGTAGTGGGAATGAAGTTATTGCAGGGGGATGTAGTTGTAACAAAAAATGCAAGTATTGCAGAATTGCTGTATGCAGATAAAAGTACTGTTCGCATTTTTGAAAATACTAAAGTCAAGGTTGCAGCAATACAGGATAATCATGAGAATGTTTCTATCATTAATGGCGTTATCAAGGCAAAGATTTCAAAATTACAGAAGGGGGAGTCTAAAAAAGTATATACGCCAACTACTGTTTGTGCAATTAGAGGAACAGAGTTCTTTGTAGCTGTTAGCGATAGTTCAAACTCACGGGTTAATATGGAAGAAGGATCTCTGGCATTGGCAAATCCGTATGGAGAAGTAAACGTACATGGCGATGAGCAGGCTACTGTTGAAGTAGCAAAAAAGCCGTTGCAGGATGATAACCCTAAGAATCCTGAGTTGTGGAAAAACACAGCTGATAAAGAATTTGTCCTGGAGCCACAAAAATATGCAGAAAGCTATAATGAATATTTAGCTACGTTAGAGCAAAGAAGTTCAATGCAATCAGCTGAGATAGAAAAATTTAAACAATCATCGGTTAAGAAGGATTCTAAAAAATTAGAGAAAGATATGGATGAACTGGAAAAAAAAGTGGCTGTTATAGCGGATGATTATTTTTTAGGCGATTGTGCCAATGCGGCGGTGGATAACGTTTTGGAAATTTATAAAGAAAAGAAACAGGAAATATTCGATAGTTTCAATAAAGTAAAAGAACAAGCAGATAGAGTTGTTCAACAACAAAAGGCTAATTATGAGGCAATAATGGCTATCAAGGAAGCTTATAGAAAAAGCTATGAAGAAATAAAAGGGAAGCATAAAGAAAGCGTTGAAAAAATTAAGGAAGAAATAAATAAAGTACAGGGCCAGTAAGTTACCGGTATGATAATAAAAAGTTTTTTGCGGACTGGACACCCTGTTCAAATCCTTCCAGAATTTTTTTGGGATCACGGGTCAATCTGTCTACATTGAAATCATCCGGTGGATAGATAATATCTATTTTTTTATGTTTATGTTCCAGTTCATCAAGAATGGAATTATACATGAGGTACCTGTTTTCCAGTGCCTGAATAAGATAACGATATTTTGAATCCTTAAAGTAATTTTCAATAAGATATCTGATCCAGAATGATTCTTCTTTTTTTCTGTATCCTTTTTTTCTTGTTACAACAACAAGGATATCTTCTTCCTTGTAACCAAGGCTTAATGCTTTTTTATAAGGTATTGGATCAAGTAACCCTCCATCACATAGTTTGCGATTGTTGTATTCTACAAATCCACGATATAATACAGGTATTGCGGCAGATGCTTTTAATGATGTTATAATATCATCTTTCATTGAATGAAGATATACTGTAGATGGAGGATTATTATCGCTATATTCAGTGGCAGTTATCAATACAGGGATAGAGTGTTTCAAGTATTGAAAATTCAATGTTTCTTTACCTTCAATGACTGTTGAAACCATCCAGTCTAAATTTAATATATGCTTTGTTGGCCGAAGTATATTTGATATTTTTATAAAACTTTCACTTAACAGGACCCCAAAAAAAGCATCACGTGCTAAATAAATTTGGTGTGCTGAGTATGCAACACCTGTTAAAGCACCAGCTGATGATCCTATGATTAAGCTAAAAGGAAAATATTCTCTGTCGGTGAATGCCTGAAGAACTCCTGTTAAAAATACTCCACGCATGCCACCACCTTCTAAGATGAGGACTTTCTTTTTAGGAAATGATTTTTTTTGACGATGTTTTGATAAGTACCTGATAAATGGAGATACTATTAGCATAGAGGTATACTCCTGTTATAATGGGTTTTAGAATCAAATAGCATTTTAATGAACTAAGTAATAAAAAATATCGTTGTATACAAATTTGATTCTTTGATTGATTCAAAATAAAAACTATTAGCATATCTTCAAATGATTTAGGGACTGCAGCACTCATACACAAATTATTAAAAAATACCGCATTTATAATGAATGTACTGTAACAAAAGTCAATAGGAAAATAATAGTATTGACATTGTGTTTTTTAAAATATACATTTAAATAGAATATGCTAATTTTTCTACTTAAATAATTAATTGAGTAATAATTGTACACCTCTGATATTGGGAGGGTAGCATGGAAGCAATTATAGTACAGCATGGTGAAGCAGTAGAGGCATCGGTAAACCCTGAAAGACCATTATCAAAAAAGGGCCAGGAACAATGTATCAAATTAGCCCAATTTTTGAAAATCATTAGCTGGAAACCTGATATTATTATTCATAGTGGCATATTGAGGGCCTATGAAAGTGCGGCGATAGTAGCTGAAAAATTTCATTGTGAAGTAGCGGTCAATAAATTAATCAACCCCAAAGACAATCCTGATGCTATTATACAGTATTTATTGCTTGAAAAAAGAAATGTTATCGTGGTAACCCATAAACCATTTATTGATGTACTGATGGCACGAGTTCTTGCAACTTCTCAAACCGGGCTTATAACGATCACCAATGCGTCTCCCGTTTTTGTATCCAGTGATGGCGAAATGCTCTATTGCAAAGCGTATATTCCTGAAAGAATGATAGATGCCATTATTCGTTCTTTTTCAAACCGGCAAGCATAAGAATAATAATACCTATTATAGACCATACAAAGGTACGCAATCTCCGTACAATACCTATAGTAAGCCCTAAAGAAGGGTCATACCCTAATAGTGTAAGAGCTAACGAATACGAGCCTTCACTGGTACCTAAATTTGCTGGCATAAAAAACATGACAGATGTTAAAAAAAGCCCAAATACATACAAAAATAGTGCATGGTAGATATTAAAGGGGATATTAAGGAAGTATACAATCAGATATATCTCCAATGTGCAGGAAATTGTCACTGCAAAATAATGAAGCAGTATAGAAATGATGAACTTATGTATATGCGATTTGCTGCTGAAAATATATTTAATTTCTTCATCCAATTCTTCAATTTTTTTCCGTCTTTCTTCTGTTATAAGCTTTTTACTAAAACGTGATGGTACTAATGAAATGATAAAATCCAGTAACCCTTCCCGTTGCTTTTGAATAATGAGAGCAATCATAATCAGTGTCAGTAAAAAAAAACTTAACGCAATAGCAGTAATATACGATGGCAATTTGAGAATGAATAAGCTCAATATAATACCTGTTAAAAACATTAATGCATTTGCCAGTGAATGCGCTGTTCTATCAAGCACTACAGAGGCTAATCCCACCTGCAGGGGGATGTGCTCTTTCATATACATTGCTTTTAATGGCTCCCCGGCAATTGAGCCAAAAGCATTGATAGAAGATGTTGAGTCGCCACCAATGCGGGCAAGTACAAGTAGTATAAACGTTTTGAAGGTAACAGGATGATTAATCAAAACCTTCCAGCCCAGGGTAAGAAAAATATGGCTGAATATAAATATGCTGACGATGATCCAGAATCCCCATCCAACAGCTATAATTTGTGATATTGTTTTTTGAAGACCAAAAGTTTTAAAAAGAAAAACAAGTATTAGTATTCCAATTAATAAAAAAATGTAACGAACTTTTTTCATACGGTATCCAGAAAATTAAAATTGAATGGCCAGGACAGTAAAATCATCCACAAATTCTTTGTCAACATCCTGAGTAATAAGATTATCCTGGAGTCTTTGGATAAGAAAATCGGGTCCCTTTTCAATGGATTGAAGTGCAATTTCAATAAGTTTTTTTTCACCTGCATCCATGTTTCCGTTGCCTAATAGATCAAGAACTCCATCTGTAAACAGGACAACAAGGTCACCATCCTCAAAGAACAACGCTTTTTCTTCATATTTTGCATTGTTGGTAATGCCAAGGGCTACTCCTTTGGCATTCAGATGAATTGTCTCAAGTGTTTTTGAACGTATTAACAGTTGATTATTATGTCCTGCACTGCCATAGGTTAAGAGTTTATTATGTGAATCAATGAGCATGTAAAATACGGTTACAAACATACCATATTCAGAATCTTCATAAATATATTTGTTGGCATGGGTAAGCAACTGGCCAGGCTGGTTGTTGATACGGGATTCTGCTCGTAATACATTCCGTGCTGTACCCATAAATAGTGCTGCGGGGATGCCTTTGCCTGATATATCAGCAATAAGTAAGCCAAATTTTTCATTATCAAACTGGAAAAGATCGTAAAAATCCCCACCAACTTCTTTTGCCGATTTATTAAATGCTGCTAAGCGGTGGTTATTGATTGATTGAGGAATCTTTGGGAGTATTCTTTTCTGGATTTCTGATGCTATGTCAATTTCCTGGGCAAGTCTTCGTTGCTCTTCTGTTTGTTGTAGATATAGTGAATTCTGATAAGCTTCTACAATCTGATTGGCTATGGTGGTTGCAACTCTCAGGTCATACGCGTCAAAACTTGTTTTATCTAATTTGTCGGCTAAGTTTAAAACACCAATAACGGTATTTTTATATCGTAAGGGAATGGAGATAAATGAAGGGGTAATATATTCATGAATTTTTGCAAAAGAAGCAAGGGATGGGTCTGCTATTATATTATTAACCAGTAAAGGGTCCCCACTTGAAAAAACATGATAGGCAATAGGTGCCTGATTTTTACTCAATGGAGAATTAATAGATTCAGGAAGATTATACGATGATGCAATAGAAAATTTGTCTGTTGCGGTATTATACAACAATATGGATGCACGTTTAACACCTACTGATGAGGCAAGTGGCTGAATTATCTTTGAAAATATATTTTCAGAAGGGCCAGAATGAGCAATGGCCTGGGATATCTCATACATTATTTCCAGTTCCTTAAGCCGGGTAGTCAAATCCTGATAGAGCTGGCGGTGTGTAATTGCAATAGCTGCTGAATCAGCAATATACATCAACACTTTGAGATCATCCTGGGAAAAAGAATCCCTCCCAATTGTGTTTACTGCTTCAATAACTCCAACTAGCCTATCAACAAGAACCATGGGAGCACATATAATATTTCGGGTATAGAAATGAGCCTTGTTATCAATTTCTTTATAAAATCTGTCATCGCTGTGTGGGTTATTAACTATACACGGAATACCAGTTAATGCAACATGACCGGCAATCCCTTTTCCCTTAGGGACTATCTCCCCCTTAATAAGAGAGTCACTTCCACCTCTGACAATATAAAAATAGAGGTCTTCCGTAACAGGATCAGTAAGAAGGATTGAACAACCTTCTGTTTGCAACATATCTTTGGTTATATCAAGAATGACCATCAACAAATCTGAAAGTTTCAGATTGGAATTGATTCTTTTGTTAATAGCGCTGAATTTTTCAATGTCATACTGTAACATGGACTTTTACCATGATCCTTAAAAAAATCTGGTTGCCTTAAAATTCACAGGACTCAATATCCAGAATTTACATGATTGAACCAAATATAAATTAATATTTACTATTACAAAATAATTTTATAAAATGTCCAGTAATAATTCCTTAAAAAATTTCATAAAGAAAATAGTGAACATCCCCGCCGCCGAAGGCGGCGGGGATGTTCACTATATATTATATTTTGTTCAAATTTTCACATTTAGGAATAATTAATGTAAAATGTCTATCTTTTTTTAATAAATCAATATTGAATTGTTAATCAGGTCAATAAATGTCATGTATAGTGCAATGGCATATTTGATTTAGTATGGGATAGGCAAATTTATATATTTGTATAGTGAAGAGTTATATGAAAGTTATTGTTGAATTATCAGTAGCACCAGATTTCAAAGAAGAAGCATTATCAAAGGAACTATCGCTTTTTTGTGGGTGTGACATAACTTCATATTCTATTTTGCGGAAATCGCTGGATGCCCGCAAGGTGCCTGTATACCATTATCGATGCTGTGTGGATTTACCACACCATGTTGCAACGACACTTATATCAAAAGGCAAAGCAACTCCCTATAAAGAAGAAGAGCCTGTAACAATTCCAAAAGTAAATACCGATAAACGGGTACCAATAGTGGGATGTGGTCCTGCGGGGTTGTTCTGTGCTCTGACACTGATTGAAGCTGGGATAGCCGTGGATATCTATGAAAGGGGTAAAATGCTTGCTCAGCGGCACAGGGATGTTGCCAGGCTTCGTGAAAGTGGGATCCTTGATGTCAATAGCAATGTTGTGTTTGGTGAAGGTGGTGCTGGCACGTATTCTGATGGCAAATTGACAACGCGCATCGATAAAAAAGAGATTAAGCTATTTTATGATTTTCTGATACAATTTGGTGCACCATCATCAATAGTGTATGAAGCTAAACCGCATATTGGCACTGACAGGCTGATTGGCATCATTGAAAATATCCGCAATTATATAATACAGAAAAACTGCACAATACAGTTTGGCAAAAAGCTTACCGATATACTCATACATAACGATACACTGCAGGGATGTTACTTTAATAATACTGTGGAGATAGTAACTGATATACTGGTCCTTGCTACAGGACATTCAGCGCGGGATGTATACCAGATGTTGCATACTAAAGGTATAGCTTTACAGAAAAAAGGCTTTGCGGTAGGGGTACGCGTTGAACATCCACGAGAGCTGATAGATGAAATTCAGTATGGTAGGGGAAACAAAAGGTATGGTTTGTATGGCGCAGAATATCAGCTAACATTTAAAGATATAACAGGCAGAGGTGTATATTCATTTTGCATGTGTCCGGGTGGATTTATTATTAATTCTTCATCCCAGGAAGGCAGATTATGTGTGAACGGGATGAGTTATTCAAAACGCGATGGTGTCAGTTCAAATGCTGCTCTGGTGGTCACTATTAGGCAAGATGATTTTAAAGATATTTTTGATGGCATTAATTTTCAGATTTTATTAGAGGAAACAGCATATCAAGCAGGTGGTGGTGGATTTAGTGCTCCTGCTCAGCGCATTACATCTTTTTTGCAAAATTCGATTGATTCTTCATTGCCGGTATGTACGTATAAACCAAAGATTATTGCCAGTAATTTTAATGCAATTCTTCCTGATTTTATCAGGGAGCCATTACAGAGAGCTATCATGCACTTTGGATCCAGAATGAAAGGCTTTACCACACAAGAGGGGATTTTAGTGGGTGTAGAAACAAGGACATCTTCTCCCATACGGATAGTTCGTGATGAAAGTTTTCAGTCAATTAATTGTAAAGGGTTATTTCCTGTTGGCGAAGGTGCCGGTTATGCCGGAGGGATTGTAAGTTCAGCAGTTGATGGCATACGTGCTGCACAAAAGATATTAACATTATTAGAGAGGGTATAATAGCTATGATTCCGGTATTATTACGATTGAAAAATCCTAACAGTATAGATGACAGACAACATTTTCCAAGACCCGATTTATTAAGGTTACCAACGTACAGTCTCAATGGCCAGTGGGTGGTAGTGCCTGATAAAAAAAATCGTGGGAAAATGTTTCAATGGTATAGTAAGACCAATGTTCAAAAAATACTACAGCAATGGTATACTATTGATGAATTTGAATCATATCCTGTTATAGTCCCATTCCCGCTTGAAGCTGATAAAAATAACGAATTTCATAAACAAAGCGGAATAACACCGGAAAAGGTAATAGTGCATAAGCGTTACTGGTATTTCTGTTCATTTTCCATTGAAGATATTACTACTGGAATACTTCATTTTGGTGCCTGTGATTATAAGGCTACAGTGTGGCTCAATGGTAAGCTTTTGGGTTCCCATGAAGGTGGATATACGCCTTTTTGTTTTTTTACTCATTTTGAAGATACAAATTATTTAGCTGTATTGGTTGAGGATAGCATTTCACCATCGCAGGTGCGGGGTAAACAGACTTTCCTTAATAAACCATTTATGGTATGGTATACCAACATAACAGGTATATGGCAGGATGTCTGGATTGAAAAGGTTGGGTCATCATATATCGGTTCAGTTACATGCCAAAGAATGGGAAGTAATGTCCGCTTTGTTATTGATGTGGTAACCAGTGAGAATATTGCAAATGATTTCAGAGTTGAGTTGTTAATCTATGCTTCACAGGTTCATGGTAAAAAAAGTGCATTAAAGACGCCTATCAAGACATATCGGGATATTGTGATGTTTGATGTTTTTAAAAAAGGACAGGTAGTATTTGAGGTACCCGAATCGCTTTTTACCACCTGGAGCCCTCAATATCCTGCACTTCATCCACTTCAGATAGTCCTGAAAAAGGGGACAAAAGAGGCTGACTGTGTGTATAGTTATTATGGCAGAAGGGATATTGAAATTAAAAACGGTTCTATCCTGTTAAATAAAAAAAATCTCTATCAGCGCTTACTGCTTAACCAGGGGTATTATCCTGAAGGATTGTATAGGCCTGGCGATAGTTCCATGTACAGGACTGATATTGAAACCATGAAGAGTATGGGTTTTAATGGATGCCGTATTCATCAAAAAATAGAGGATCCAAAATTTTTATATTGGGCTGATCTTTTAGGATTTTTAGTGTGGGAAGAAATGCCCAGTTACTATCTCCCATTACCCAAAA
>Ga0067045_1029441_pt1 | contig 20811 bp, 16 predicted proteins | sample TerdegcTABiofilm_FD_59184 | JGI IMG/M metagenome (GOLD analysis project Ga0067045, IMG submission 59184) | Combined Assembly of (Gp0054472, Gp0054536) Wastewater bioreactor microbial communities from Singapore -Terephthalate degrading...
CCCTGCTGGTAGGTTTCATCATCGGTCCCGCCGCTCTGGCAGGATTTCTGGCCGGAGCCACCGCCACGGGAGTACTTCTGGGTATTTTCATGGCTAACGCCGGAGCCGCCTGGGATAACTCCAAGAAGTTCATCGAGGCGGGCAATATGGGAGGCAAAGGTTCCGACTGTCATAAAGCCGCTGTGGTGGGCGATACCGTCGGCGATCCTTTCAAGGATACTTCCGGACCGGCGATGAACATCCTTATCAAACTCATGTCGGTGGTATCCCTGGTCTTTGCTCCCCTGATTTCCAGATTCTGGACTTAGAACCTATCCGGAAAATAACCCCTTGTAATCGTTGTAGAGGTGAAATCGGGTTCTGGAGAACCCTCCTACAGCGTGAGTCGGACTTTTCGAATAAACTCAGGAGTTACGCTCAAATTCGAGGAAACCGGCATGAACCCGTCATCCTGAATCCTGAAACCAGTTCAGGATGACGTGGTTCTCCGCTAGAGGACTGAATATATACAAAATCATATATAAAACCGGTTTCAGCAGCGAAGAACTTTAGTTCTTCTTTGATTAATTATATGAAGGACTAAAGTCCTTGGCTACAGAGTTTTGCCCTTTCACACAGTCAGAACGACCTCCAAACCGGCAGGGCTAAAGCCCTGATCTACAATATTCTTTTATCAGGTTATTCTTTTGTCCTTTTCATCGCCTTGACCTCTAACCGCCGATTTCTACCTTCTGGGTTTTTTTCCTAAGTTCTTCCATGAGGCGGTCGGCGTTGATGGGGAGACGGAAATAATGGATACCCAGACAATCCCTCAAGGCGTTGGCGAAGGCGGGAGCGACGGCAACCACCGGATGTTCCGCTATTGCCCTTGCTCCGTAGGGACCGTCGTCCTGGGGAGTTTCCACGAAGATTACCTTGAACTCGGTATTCTCGAAATCGTCCGCGGTCGGGATCTTGTAGTCGGTGAGATCGGGGTTGCGGATTTTTCCTTTATTATCATAAACTATAGTTTCGTTGATGGAAGCCCCGTATCCCTGCACCATTCCGCCGATAACCTGTCCTGTGGCAGTGGTGGGATTAATTATTTTTCCCGCATCAATGGCGGTAACCATTTTATTTACCTGAACATCGGCGGTCAGGGTGTCAACGGTAATATCAAACCCCTGACAGGCGAAAGTCCACTCCGCTGCTGCATCTCCCAGACCGGTCTCCTTATCGTGGAAGGTCAGGTGGGGAGGCAGGAAATATCCGGAACCTGTGGCGGGACCTCCGATGGCATGTCCGTCTTCATAACTGTATCCCATGACCAGGGCGGCAAGGGGGATACATTTGTCGCTTCCCGGTATGAAAACCCGTTCGCCGTCATATTCAATATTTTCAATGGAGTCCGTTCCCCATACTTGAGATGCTAATTCTTTTATTTGTTTAATAGCGGAGTTACATGCCCGGATCACCGCGTTGCCCAGCATCCAGGTAGCGCGGGAGGCGACGGTCTGCCAGTCGTAGGGGTGGCGTTCGGTATCCATGGGGATGGAAACCTTAACTTTTTCGACAGGGATTTTCAGGGTTTCAGCGGTGATCTGAGCCATGACAGTCAGGATTCCCTGTCCCATGTCGGTGGCGCTGAACTGGAGGTTCACGGAACAATCCTCGTTGAAACGGATCTGCGCCATAGAGGGAGCTGAAGTAGCCATAACGGGAGACTTCATAAGACATGCCAATCCTTTACCTCTGACATATCTTTCCTTACCGTCCCAGACTTTTTTCTCCTTTTGCCATTTATCCCATTCCAGTTCTTTGGCGCATTCCGTCAGACATTTTTCCAGGTCGCCGTTCATGATTTTTATAGTTTGTCCCAGGGCGTTGGTGAGACCGGGCTTGAGAATATTTTTCATTCTGAATTCCACCGGATCCCAGCCCATCTTTTCCGCTATGAAGTCCATTTGTCGTTCCGCCGCCCAGTGTCCTTCGGGGTGTCCGTATCCGCGAAAGGCCCCCACAAAGGGCAGGTTGGTATAAACCGCGTAGGAGTCGATATTCACATTGGGTATATAATAGGGTCCCGTGGAGTTCTGTCCTCCGCCCACCACCACGTTGATGCAGTATTCTCCGTAGGCTCCCGAATTGAAAGCCAGATCAGCACAAACAGCGGTCAGTTTGCCCTCTTTTGTAACTCCGGTTTTCATTCTGACATGCCCGCCCCGACCGATGACGCTGCCGAAGAACATCTCTTCCCTTTCCAGAACCAGTTTCACCGGGCGTCCCTTGACAAAACCGGCGATGTAGGCAGTTAAAGGTTCTATGGTAACATCGGACTTTCCGCCGAATCCGCCGCCGATATAAGGCGTAACCACCCTCACCTTGGAATAAGGAACCTTGAAGAACTTGGCTATAACCGACCTCACCAGAAACGGCGACTGAGCGGAAGCCCACACTTCGATGGAACCGTCCTGCTTCCACTGGGCGATACACCCGTGAGGCTCCAACTGGGCATGGCTTATATGGGGATATTCGTACTCATTCTCAAATATATAGTCCGCCTGAGCAAATCCGTCATCAACATTACCTTTTCTTAATTTAAAATGATGAAATATATTGGTTCCCGGTTTGGGGCAGAAAGTCTTGAAACACTCGTATTCCTCAACATGGTCGTGAACTAGGGGAGCGGAGGGTTCCATAGCCTCTCTGGCATTGAAAACCGCCGGCAGTTCCTTATATTCCACCTTTATCAGATCCAGGGCAATCATGGCGATCTCGGAAGTAACCGCCACCACCGCCGCGACGGGTTCTCCTACAAAGCGCACCTTTTTGTATGCCATGGGAGGCTGATCATTGATGCAGTCGCCGATCCTTCTGCCGTTGATTTCCTCGCCGGTAACCACGGTAATTACGCCCTCCATCTCGAGAGCCTGAGAGTAGTCGATGGAAAGGATCTCCCCATGGGCTATAGGGGATCTCAATATCTTGGTGTAGAGCATCCCCTTTATTGAAATATCGTCAACAAACTGTCCTTCGCCGGTAACTTTGTCTATGGCGTCCAGTCTGGGCAGAGATTTACCCACACAACGGTATTCTTCTTCATTCTCTTTTGAAGGCACGGTACAATACAGGGGTTTTGGAATTATAGTCCTCATGGGAATCCCTCCGTTATTTTGAATAAATGAAAATAAGCGGATTGGCAAAAATCCGGGTTTATTTCTTTGTCTCTTTTCCATCTTTTTCCTCTATAAAGGGGAAAAAATATTATTGATATTATGGTGAATGGGTGTTACAATTATTCATAATTTAACTTTTTTTGCAGGGAGGGTTTTTGTATGGAGTGGTTTGATATTTTTTTTGATCGAAATTACAACAGGAGAATTCATTTCAATCTGACCGACGAAAGAAATTCACAAGATGCAGATTTTATCCAGGAACACCTGGAACTGAAACCCGATGACGAAATCCTGGATCTGCCCTGCGGTTTCGGAAGACACTGCATAGAATTAACCCGTCGGGGTTTTAAGGTTACGGGAATGGAGTATAATCAGCCCCAGATAGATCAGGCTCTGGAACTAATGGAAAAGACCGGAGTCAAATTCGAGATTATTCAGGCGGATATGAGGAAAATTCCACATAAAAACCGGTATGACAAAATATATAACTTTTTTACCAGTTTCGGCTATTTTAATGATGAAGAAAACGAAAATGTTCTGAAGGAGTTTTATTCCGCCCTGAAACCGGGGGGACTCTTTCTTGTGGAACTGGTTAACAGGGATGCTATTATGAAAGATTTCATCCCCTCCTCGGTAAGCCGGAGTGATAATAACGAAATATTTTTGGAAGAGAGGAAGTTCGATCCCCTGACCAGCAGATGCCGTACGGTGTTCACATTGATAGAAAACGACGGAAACCGGATAGAAAGGGTGTTTGATTTCCGGGTGTACAGCTGTCATGAGATGGTTAATCTGTTTGAAAAAAACGGCTTCATGGTGGAAAAAGTCATAGGAACGGGGGGAGTTCCTTTTGTTTCCTTCCGTTTGTGTCTGGTGGGCAGAAAACCCCTTTAAAATAAAAAAACTGGGATATCCGTATTTTTTATATCAGGAGGTTTATTTAAATGGAGTGGTTCGATACTTTTTTTGATCGGAATTACAACAGAATGTATTTCAATCTAACCGACGAGAGGACAGTCAGAGACGCGGATTTTATCCAGGAACATCTGGAACTGAAACCGGAGGACGAAATCCTGGATCTGCCCTGCGGTTTCGGAAGACATTGTATAGAATTAACCCGTCGGGGATTTAAGGTTACGGGCATGGAATACAATCAACCTCAGATAGATCAGGCACTGGAATTGATGGAAAAAGCCGGGATCAAATTCGAGATTATTCAGGCGGATATGAGAAATATTCCCCACAAGAACCGGTACGATAAAATATATAACTTTTTTACTAGTTTCGGCTATTTCAGCGATGAAGAGAATGAAAAGACTCTGGGGGAATTTTATTCCGCATTAAAACCCGGCGGACTTTTTTTAATTGAACTGGTTAACAGGGATGCCATAATTAAAAATTTCATCCCCTCTTCGGTGAGCAGGACAGAGGAGAACGAAATATTTTTGGAGGAACGGAAATTTGATCCCTTAACCAGCAGACAAAATGTATTGTTTACCTTCATAGAAAATAACGGAAACCGGATCGAAAAGGTGATCGATCTGCGGATGTACAGCGCCCATGAATTGGTGAATATGTTCAAAAAAACCGGCTTCATAGTGGAAAAAGTCATCGGAACGGGAGGAGTTCCTTTTGTTATTAACTCCTTCCGTTTATGCGTGGTGGGCAGAAAACCCTGTTAGGAATCAATGACGACATCAGGATATACGCTGTTTTTTGCCGCAAGCCTCGTTGGACACGGTTGAAACAAGTTCGGGAGACAGGAGTTACGCTCAAATTCGAGGAAAACGGCATGAAATCGTCATCCTAAAACCAGTTCAGGACAGGCTTTGTTTCAGTACCTCTGGCAATCGGCATGAAATCTGGGTTTTGATATAAAATGGCGTAAGTCCTGAGCTTATTAGGGGTTGCAGGAGGGGTCTTCGGAGTCCGGTACCCTCGCCTGCTTCTATAGCGCCGTCGGCTTCCGGAAAAGTATCTTATACAAAAAGAGTCTCCTTGCCGACATCAGATTAATCACGGTGTTTTAAAAGGGGATTGATTATTCACCGTTCGTTGGTATATCGTCTCGGATATTTTGCCGTATTTCTCTTTCATTATTTCCTCGTCGGAGACATTTTTGCCCATGATAATCAGTATATACGGTTTTCTGCCGGGAGGGAATATAATGCCGCCGTCATGGAGGATTCCCAGCAGTCCGCCGGTTTTGTGGGCAACAGCCAGACCTTCGGGCAGAAATCGGGGAATCATATCCTTTCTTTCCTGTTTTTTCAGTATGTCAAGAATTTTGTCCCTGTTCTCCGCCGTCAGTATATTTATAGATCCGGTTCCTGGGTTACCTGCAGCCAAGGGGCTTTTTCCCACTGACGGTTTATCGGGATTCTCTTGTCCCTGCGCATGGTTTTCCCCATATATCCATTTGAATAAAATATACATATCTTCGGGGGTGGTATAGTTATCCCTGCCCTCATCGATGGCGTTGAAGTCGTATATCTTCCTCTTGAGAGTGGTATTTTTCAATCCCAGGGCGGACATGCGGTTTTCCACCGATTCCATGCCGACAAGTTCTATCAGCATATCGGTGGCGGTGTTGTCCGACTGGGTGATCATGAGGTTCAGCAGTTCCTCCACTGAATATTCGGTGCCGGAGGGTTTGTCCTTGAGGATGCCCGCTCCTCCCGCCTTTTGATCATCCCGGAGGGTAAGGGTCTGATCCAGTCGGAGTTTTCCTTCCTGTTGCTGAAGAAAAACCTCCGCCATGACGGGAACTTTCACCATACTGGCGGATTCGAAAATTTCATCGGGATTTACTGATATAGTTCTTTCCCATTGCATATCATATAGAATCAGTCCCACGTCTCCCGGTGACGAGGCGATTGTATCCTTTATTTCCTTCTCCGTTTGGTCGAAATCCGGCAATGAAAGTGGAGACGGGGATTCTATCCGTTCGGTTTTATCTTCTTCCTTGAGGGGAGGAACCGGATTTTTATCCGCCTGTTCTCCTTCATTACTACCGACGGAAGTTAACTTTTTATTATTCTCTCTTTGTCTGCTTTTCACCGGTGTTTCCCCTTTGTGGGTATTTACTCTGTGTTCACTGCAGGACTTGAGCAGGAAGGAGAGCAGAATAGCCGTCATGATGGTAAAAAAAGTGATAATCTTGTGAAATTTGGGGTCGTTAAGAAAAGTTTTTTTCATATCTATCGAATTCCTGTACAAACTGCAAATAGTGGACGAGAATTCCCGTCCACTATTTTATAAATAAAATATACTGTTCCAATATGGGATTACATGAATTTCAACCGTCCGGCGTATTTTTTCATGGCATCGGGATCGAAGTCGTATTCGCTCTGGTATTCCTTCAGGGTCTGCCACTGACTCTGGACAAAGGAGTTGATGGAGTCGAAATATTCCTGCACGGTCTGTCCGGCGGGACTGTCCTTGAGTTCCTGTTCGTGGTTGTTGACCATGGTCTGATATTCGTTTATGCCGTTATTGATGAAATCGCCCATGGTTTCCTTGGAGTTGTTGGGATTGGGCAGATGTCCGGTAGTGGCGGAGAGGTTTTCCTTTTCGTGCCGCATTCTGAGAGCCTGTTCCTCTTTTGCCAGATCCATGATCTGCTGTTGACGGGCTTTGGATTTTTCCGGATCCAGGGCATCACCGGGGTGTTGCTGAATGTCCTTGAGAATCTTGGCGGATCTCTGCTGGAATTCCTTCCATTCGGCTTTGTGCTGTTTGTCGAGATCCTTCATGACTCCCTGTTCCCACTTGCCTCTCAAAATTTTCTGATCTGCTTCCTCCGCCCCTTCGAACAGTTTGGGTTTGCCGGTTTTTTCATCCAGGACGGGGTTGCCTTGTTTGTCGAACTCGTAATGATTATTTTCGAAGACCTGCTGTTTCATATCGCCCACATCGGAACGGAAGTCGTACAGATACTGGTTCTGTTCCGCCTGTTGTTCGTACTGCATTTGGGTCAGTTCCATGAAGTCCTGGTAACTGGGGGGTTGGGGAATACCGCTGGCACCCAGACCTATGCCCGATACCAGGGAGTCGGAGTCTATGTAGGGGGAACCCTTTATGGCGGGGATGTTGCCCTGAAACAGATTTCCCATACTGGAATTAAAGAAGTCCTGCATGGGGGGCATGGGGGACATGTTGAAAGACATCATGCCAAAACCTATACCGATAATATCCATTTATATGCCTCCTTGGAGATTTTATTTTTATATTATGTATTCTTCACGATTTTTGAGCACAAACACCCATATTCTCCGACAGTCACCTGCCGGAGATATCTTAACCATATAGTTATCACTTCTTTTTCCATTTTCGTAAATAGGGTTAAAAAAGAAATTTCCCTTTCTGTCATTGAGGAAAGATCCACTCATACCGGAATTTCGTAGATTGTCGGGAGTTACTCTCAAATTTGAGTAAACCGGCATGAAATCGTCATCTCGATCCAGGAACAGGGAAAGAACATCGAAAACCGGAACCGATTACTCCAAATTCAAACCCCAACGTCGTCATGACCTGCACCCAGTCGAAGCGGAATTCCACCGGCGCAGGTCATGAACAGGCTGAGAGAATGAATCGGGGTTAAAACTGTTCCAGGAATCGCAGGTCGTTGTCGTAGAAGAGGCGGATGTCGCTGATGTCGTATTTTAACATGGCGATGCGTTCGGCTCCCATACCCAGAGCGAACCCCTGATACTTTTCCGGGTCGTATCCCGCCATTTTAAGCACCCTGGGGTTGACCATACCCGCTCCCATAATCTCGATCCATCCGCTCTGCTTGCAGACCCGGCACCCTTTTCCCTCACAGACAAAACAGTCGATGGCCATTTCGGCGGAAGGTTCGGTGAAGGGGAAATAGGAGGGGATAAATTTGGCCTGACGCTTCTGCCCGAATATGGTTCTGGCGAACTGCAGCAAGACTCCCTTGAGATCGGAAAAAGTGGTCTTATCGTCGATCAGCAGGGCTTCCACCTGATGAAAAGTCCAGTGGTGGGTGGCATCCACCGCGTCCCGGCGGTAACACTTGCCGCAGGAGATGATTTTCACGGGGGGGGTTCTTTTTTCCATGGTTCTTATCTGAACCGGCGAGGTATGGCTCCGCAGTAAAAGTCCCGGCCGGAAATAGAAGGAATCCCACATCTCTCTGGAAGGATGATCCGCGGGAATATTGAGGGCTTCGAAATTATAATATTCGGTTTCTACTTCGGGCCCTTCTACCACTTCAAAACCCATTCCTATGAAGGCGGATTTTATTTCCCCCAGAATCCGGGTCAGGGGGTGGAGTCTTCCGGCGGCGGGAGTCTTGCCGGGAAGGGTTATATCAATCTTATTGCAAAGAATCATATTTTCCAATTCTTTATCTTTTATTTCCTTTATCCGGTTTTCCAGCAGCAGGGTCAGATCCTGTTTGATATCGTTGGCTATTTTGCCCATAAGAGGCCGTTCTTCAGGGGTAAGTTTCCCCAGTCCTTTCAGAATCCGGGTCATCTCGCCTTTCTTCCCGAAGTAGAGAAGCCGCATTTCTTCCAGTTTCGGCAGATCCTGAGCGGCTTTGATCCCCTCCAGGGCTTTTTCCTTCAGCATTTCCAGTTCGTCTTTTATACTTAAACCGATATTTTCCATTCTACTTCTAACCTCCAAATCGGGGTCTGGAGACCCCTCCTACAAACTTCTTCCAACTTCTATTTTCCGGATTCCAACTTCTAACTTCCATTTTCCATCTTCTATTAGTCCAATTCTCTTTTATCAGAGGAAAAATCTCCCTTGCCGGAGAATAGAGAAGAGTATATTTATATATCATACGTATGGACGTATGAGGGGGTTTTTTTGTTTAAGAAAATAGTAACAGGAATACTCTTTTTTGTAATAGTTTTCATCCTGTCCTTCGTGGTTAACCTGCCCATCGAGAGTCTGGTGAACTACGGTATATGGCAGGTGGAACAGAGAAGCGGTGTCAATATCGAATATTCCACCGGTAAGTTCGGTATTTTCTCATCTCAACTTAACGACGTGGAACTTTTCCGGGGATCCAGAAAACTCTTCTCTTTTGACAGCGTCCTGGTAAAAGTCAAACCTACCGATGTGGAACTTCTGGGTAACAAGGAAAGCGGACATGTCAGGGCTGTGTATCAGTATCAGACCAAGAATATAGTTCTTAATATGAATAATATTAATGTAGTTACCGAAGGAACCAAACTTTTCAAGAGAATCTCCGTCAACGAGGGAACCTTTAACTACGATCCCGTTAACAACCGGGGAGACGGACGAATCCGCCTCAACCTCATGGAGTCCCTGGATACCATGATGGTTCCATCGGATATTCTGGCGGAAATGGACATAAAACAATCGCCGGAAACCATTAACGTCAACATCACCAGTTTTCGGGGTATCAACGTAACCGGCAACGGTGAGGTTCTTATTACCATAGATAACAAGGAATTCCAGGATTCTCCCATCGAGGGGAATATTAACGTAACCGGGGCCCAGGGGCGGTTTACCCTGAAAATTTCCGGCACTCTGGGCAATATCGACGCTGTTCCCAAAATGGATTCGGGGGGATTCTGATGTGATTGCCCCAACCCGGAAAAACCGGATTTTATATTTTATCCCTGACGGCATTTATTAAGGAAGAAGGATCGGTATGAAGAAGAAAGATTTAGCCAGTTTGATCGCATATATATTATTGTTTATTTCTCTTATCTTTTATCCCTCCTATGGGCAGACCAAGACGAAAAAATCCCTTCCCAAACCGGTCCAGATCGAGAATCAGGCAATAGAATCCCTGAAAAGGGGCAAGGTGTTGCTCAATTTCGAGAGTGCCGACATCACCCTGGTGGCCAAATTCATCTCGGAACTCACAGGTAAAAATATCATCGTGGATGACCGGGTAAAGGGGAAGATCACCATCCTATCCTCCCAGGAGGTAACCCCCTCGGAGGCATGGAGCATGTTTGTAGCATCTATTCAGCCCTATGGCTACGACATCGTGGATAAGGGAACCTATGCCAAGATCGTTCCCACCAAGAGCGCGGTCCAGGAAAAAACCCGGTTCTATTCCGAAAGCGCCGTCGCCGAAGGAGGAGATGACTTTCTTGTGGCGGTCATCGGGCTGAAAAACGCGGCTCCCGATCAACTGGCTACAGTTATAAAATCCTTCACCTCCGATATCGGTATCGTCATGCCCTACAAACCCTCCAACTCCCTGCTTATAGGCGATACTTCCTTTAACGTTAAAAGATTAATTCAGATAGCCAAAACCCTGGATGTCAAAGGTAATAAAAAGTTTGTAAAAATTTATTATCTCAAATTTCTCGATTCCTCCCAGTTCCTCCAGACTTTAAAACAGGTCTATGCCACCAAGGACAAGGAGATCGAACTGAGCGAATACAAACCCAGTAACGCAGTGGTGGTTCAGGCTACTCTGAATCAGATCCAGGAACTGGACGAAATAGTCAGCCGTATGGACAAAAAAGTGGATAACCCCGACACCACCCGCAAATTCCGGGTAATATATCTGGAAAACGCCACCGCCAAGGATGTGGCTGAAATCATCTCCGCCATGCTCAAGGAAGGACAGGAAATAAAAAAGAAAACCCAGACCGTCAGCAACCCCACTGTTACTGTGTCCGACGGGAATCGTAACCGGGACCGGAGTAGTCGGGATACTGCAGTTCCCCAGAATGACACCGCGGTAGTCGAGGAGACTGTGGACACCTCCCAGGGCGGTGTGGTGGCAGAAAAGGAATCGGCTTTCACATCCACCAGAGTCTCCGCCGATGAAGAAACCAACTCCCTTATCATGTACCTTTCCGACTCGGAAATGGAAGAGATCGAACCCCTGATAAAGAGCCTGGACGCCCCCCGCCGACAGGTGCTGGTGTCGGCGGTAATCGCGGAAGTTTCTTTGAAGAGACTCATGGAATCGGGCGCCAACTGGCAGCTGATAAATAAGGACGGAACCCTGGGGGCTGCCTTCGGCGGCGGCAAAAGCATGGAAGCCATCTACCAGATGTTGGCGTCGGGCAACTTCGTGATGGGAGGAGTGGGCAAAACCACCACCACCATCACAGTGGACGGCGAAGACATCGAATATCCCAATATATTCGGTATGCTCTCCTTCCTGAACACCGACAGCGATTTCAATCTGTTATCCGCTCCCCGACTTCTCACTCTGGATCACAAGGAATCCAAGATAAACGTGGGATCGGTGATTCCCTTCGCCACCGGTGTGAAGTTCGATTCCAACAGTCAACCGGTGGTTACCTACGATTATAAGAACGTGGGGCTGACCCTTACCGTAACGCCCCATGTCAGCCAGGGGAAATTCGTTCGTCTCAAGGTCAATCAGAAGATCGACGATGTAACCGACTATCTCAAACAGGATCTGGGAGCCATCGGCTATGTGGTTCCTGTGGTATCCACCAGAGAGGTTGACACGTCCATTACCGTGGGAGACAGCCAGACCATCATCATCGGCGGACTGGTCAGCAAGAAAACCATCGACAGCATAAAGAAAGTTCCTCTTCTGGGCGATATTCCCATTATCGGAACCGCCTTCAAAAACCGCAGTAAACAGAACGACAAAACCACCCTCTTTATATTCTTAACCCCCTATATTATTGATAATCCTCAAAGGCTTATAGATATAACGGAAAAATATCAGCATTTCCAGGACGAACATACTCCCCATGACGGCGAGCGGGTCCCCACCCCCAAGGAAGAACCGACCACCACCCCCACACCATAACAACGGTATAGATGGTTTATGCTGGAAAGTTATAATTTGCCCGATTTTTATCTCCTTGACGGTAAAGGACTGGAAGAAAAAGAAACGCCGGATATGAATGAACTCACGGATTTTCTTGTCTGGGTTCCTCTTGAAATTACGGCGGTTATCGGCAGGGGAAACCGTCCCGAAAAGTCCCTCTTCATGGACAAAATTCTGGAAGATAAAATCCCCGTCGTTCAGCGTCCCACCGGAGGAGAAGCGGTAATCCTATCTCCTGAAATGGTTGTGGTGTCCATCTCCGAATGGGGAGATAATCAAAACCGATCCTCTTCTTCATATTTCAGCCTATTTAATGATATAATAATTAAATCCTTATCCGATATTGGAGTAAAAGGATTGGATTATAAAGGAATCTCCGATATCACCCTTAATAATAAAAAAATTGCAGGATCTTCTTTATATAGAAATAAAAGAATGGTCTTTTTTCATTGTGTTCTGAATATATCTCAATCTGTGGATATAATGGAACGGTTCCTGCGATTTCCCTCCAAAACTCCCGACTACCGCCAAAACCGATCTCATGCCGATTTTGTAACTTCCCTCCATAACGAAGGCTATCCTTTGTCGGTGGAGAAGGTCAGAGAAAGTATAGAAAATAAACTAAAAGAATATCTGATATTTACAGGTGAAATATGAAAGCGATAATCTTATGTGCAGGACTGGGAACCAGGTTACTCCCCTTAACTCAAATTTTACCCAAACCCCTTTTCCCCATAGTGGGGAGCAGGGTTATTGATATTATACTGAATAACTTAAATGAAATAGGAATTAATCAATTCGGAATAAACTTACACCATAAAGCGGATATGATAAGACAATACTTGAAAGAACCCCGCCAACAAAAGCAAATCGGGGCAAGAGAATTTTATTTCAGTTACGAACCTGTCGTTCTGGAAACCGGCGGAGGTCTTGCCCGATTCCGGGATTTTATTCTGGAAAAGGAGAATCCCCCAAAACCGGGTTGGAGTGGCGAAGGGAGTCTGACAGGGAATAAAATAGGAAGTAGTTTGGGGGATGACAAAGAAAATCAAAACTTTATCGTCCATAATTGCGATATTATCACCGATATAGATCTGGAATCTCTTATAAAATTTCATATTCAAAAAAAGGCTATGGTTACTCTTTTACTGGTGGATCCCCCTGACCGTAATCCCTCTGAGAGGGTTATTCCCAGAAAGGGCGGCGTTTTGTTGGATTCCTTTGACAGAGTGGCGGATATCGGCGGAAAGTTGGGGATAAATCACGAGCATGGAATGAAAAACCTTCACGGCGGAGGGATTTTTGTTTATAGTAATAAAATTTTTGAATATTTACCTATTAAAAAAGAACCCTACTCGGTAATCCCCATTATTTTAAATCTCATAAAAGAACAACCGGATCGGGTGCTGGGTTATTATCCCCAAAGGGATTATTACTGGAAGGATATGGGTAATATTCAATCATATATTGAAATTCATAAGGATATTTTAGTTCATAAAAAGATTACTCCTTCTTCCATTTCCTCTCACCAGGGGGGAATCCATATCGCTAAGGGGGTTCTTCTGCCCAAAAAAATCTTCGTAGAGGGCTTCTTATCGGTGGAAAAAAGTGCTAAACTGGGAGAAGATATTTATTTAAAGGACTGTGTGGTCTGGGAAGACGCGGTCATTACGGAAAAAACCCGTCTGAGGGAATCCATAATCACGCCGGAAGTCCTGGTGCAAACCTCCGTCTAAACCGGTTTTAGTTCTCTTTTGACCACTGGTTCATAGTGTGTAGCGGATCTCAGTTCTGTAGTTCAGACCTTTAGGTCTGCAAACCATATCTTTTCCTGCAGGACTAAAGCCCTGATCTACAGACTTGAATTCTATTGCTTTGCCCTTTTCACACAATCTGGTTTCCAACCTCCAACTTCTAATCTCCAACTTCCCTTACTGACTTCCAACCTCCAATCTCCGACATCTAAACAGGGTGGTGAATAAAAATGGATCCTATCGGATTTAATTCATCTATAAAAGTATCTGCAGAAGTAAAAAATTTCAAAAGTATATCAACCGAACCCGTTATAGAAGACAAATTCGTAAAAAGCGTTGACGATTCTCTCTCTCCCAAAGGAGGGATACTGAGAAACCCCAAAGAAGCGGCGGCTTTCGTCAAGGGGTTCCAGCAGGAGTTGGGCATATCTCCTTCGGATCTCAATCAGAAGATGAAGATGATGAAGGAGGACGATTATAGTTTTTATCGAATGAATCCTGCTCTGTTTTATAAAGATATTCACGGTGCTTACGCCGACAAAGCCATGCTGACAAATCGTCCCGCTCCCATTATACTCATCAACGGCGATTCCCATGCCCAGAATTTCGGCACTTTCAAGGGAACTGACGGTAAGGCGGTCTGGGGACTCAACGATTTCGATCAATCGGATATGGGTTCTCCCGAATGGGATCTGGAACGGTTGACCACCAGTGCGGTCATCGTCGCCCGGCAACTGAACCTGGATAAGGATCAGGAAAAGGAAATCGTCACGGAAATGGGCAAGGAATATTTTAATACCGTGCTGGATATGGCGGGGGGTAATAAAAAAACCGCCTACATCACCGAGAAGGAAGCGGAAGGCTCCATAAAGGATCTTATAAAGGACGTCAACAAAAAAGATAATAAAGAATTCCTGAAAAAGTTCGTGTCCTTCTCCGATGACGGGGAACACAAACTCTTTAAATCCGAGGATCTTCATCCCCTTTTGCCGGAAAGAAGAGAAGAGATCAAGACCGCCCTGGAGGAATACGAAAAGAACATGGGCAAATCGGATCGAGTTCAGCAACCCCTCCGGATTCTGGATATGGCGGAAAAATCGGGCGGAGGCGGCAGCAGTTACGGTCTCCGGCGGTATTATGTGCTGGTGGCGGGAAAATCTCAAAAAGAACCCGTGATTCTGGAGATGAAGCAGGTTCTCTCATCACCGGTGCAAAATCCGGGAAACCCACAGCAGAACGCCGATTCGGGTTTATACATCGAGAATCAGAAAAAAATGGGCTGTGGAACCAATCCCCTCTGGAGCCATACTCATCTGGACGGCATCTCCTATCTGGTGCGGGAGCGGGAAAAGGAAAAATCCGATATTCCCGTGGCGGAACTCTCCTCCGGCAAGGAACACCTGAAATATTTCCGTCAGACCGCCCAGGCGTTGGCGAGAGCCCACTGTCAGTCTTCCACCAATGCAAAGGCTCTTGCCAGGTGGATCGGCAACGACAAGGACGAGCGGAAGGAAACCATAAAGAATCTGGTTCATTTCTCCCGCCTCTACGCCACCCAGGTGGAATCGGACAGAGAAGCCCTGGGGTAATACCTTTGAAAAGAATATAGTGGTAGCGAAGCACTTCAGTCCTTCCTTTTGATGTGGAGCAGTGCCATATTCATCTTTTCTTTCATTTTGGTTTCCTTTATATCTCCGTTCTATCTCATCGGAGGGACTCAGATAAAATAAAATGTTTTTGCATTGGCTAAAAAACCGAATCGAGGGTATAATAATATAGTGGGTTTTTGCTATTTTTTTGCTTAAAGGGGAGGGTGTTATGAAAACAAATCGTTTATCCCAGGGGACTCCCTCGGAAAAACCGGCGGATAATTTAGCCACAACCGATGAAAAGGCGGGAGAAGAAAAAGAAATCAATAAAATATTGGCTGAACGGTATGAAATCCTGTTCACGGTGGGAGAAGGGTCTTATAGTATAGTTTATAAAGGGATGGATCATGAAAAAGACCGCCCCGTCGCCGTAAAGGAGCTCAAAACTCAGGGGTTATCAAAAGAAGAGGCGGAGGAGGGGAAACAGATCTTCTTTCGCGAAATAGAATTCCTAAAAAATATTGATCATATCAATATTCCATCTTATCTCGATTTTGTATATCAGGAAGAATCTTATTATCTCATCATGGAATGGGCGGAAGGAACGGATCTTTTATCCTTATTGAAAAAGAAAGGCAAATTCAGTCAGGAGGAAGTCCTGCTCTATATGTTCCAGATCGCCTCGGCACTGGTTCATCTGCAGGGAGGAGGAAAAAATTTACTTGAAGAGTCTTATTCTAATGATATTAATAAGGAAAAAGAATCTATTATATACAAAGATTTAAAACCTTCCAATATAATAGTAAATGAAGAAGATAAAATTTGCAAATTGGTTGATTTCGGCACCGCCCGACGCTTTTCTCCTCATAAAAAAGGGGATACATTTTTGCTGGGAACTCCCGGCTACGCTCCCCCGGAAGCCTATACCAAAACCCAGACCGACCTTTCCGCCGATGTATATTCCTTTGGAGCCACTTTTTATCATCTGGTAACGGGTCAGGAGCCTTTTCAATTCCACTTTAGCTTCCCCGATCCCCGGCAGTTTAACCCCGATCTCAGCGAAGACTTTGCCCGACTTCTTCTGGACTGTCTCAAAAAAAGAGAAGACCGGCTCCCTTCCGCCACTATTCTCAAAATAAGACTTCAGAATTTGTTTACTTTCTGGCGGGATGTCGGCGGTTTTTTCATAGTGGAATCTGATCCTCCTCCTCAAAAAGAAGTTCTCAAAATGGTGCTTATATCTTCAATTATTTCGATTGTAACAATTATTTTTATAGGTAATTTATTATTTTTTAAATTTATATTTCCTATAGTGTGGGAACCGGATGAATTAAAAGCTATATTTTTAATTTCATTTTTGAGCGCTTTTTTGTTATACCTCAGCCAGACTTTTGAAGAAATTTCCAATCCCTTGATTATAATACTTTTTATAGGGGCGGTATTTTTTTTCAAGGAGTATGGTCTTTTATTCATGAATTTTGGTATGGTCTTCTCTTTGTTTTATGTAGTATATAATATTTCAATGTTTTTTTACAACAAATCTCTTTTGCGTATTAAATTTTGGATATCAATGATTTCGATTTTTGTTATTATATCATATATGGCGTATGCTGTGCCGTTCGGTTTTCCAAGCCATCCCAGCGGACGTTTTATCGCCTGCGGAGCCAACTGCAAAAATATCGGAACCGCCCTGGAAATGTATGCCGACGACAACGGTGGAAAATACCCCGATTCCCTGTCCAAAATCGCGCCCGGTTACCTGAAATATATCCCCACCTGCCCCACCGCCCGCAGGGATACCTATAGCGACAGTTACCAGGTCAACGCCAACCATGACAGTTATACCTTCTCGTGTAAAGGGGGAAATCATAGTCAGTTTGTAACGGGCGATTATCCCCAATACACCAGCGAAGGGGGATTGACGACAAAACCGTGAAAGTTAGAATGAAAGTAATTGTTTTTAATTTATTATAATTTATTGAAATTATTGTTATAGTAAGTCTATTAAAAAAATATTACCTGTCAATTCAATATTTAGCAGACCTAAAGGTCTGATCTACAGGATCTCAGAAATTCAGATTCGGAATTACTAAAAGTATTACCTAAAATAATGAAGGAGTTAAAATGAAAGCCGATAAAAGGGAAAAAATTATAGATAATATTATAAATATTTTAACTTTTATATCAATGATTGTGGTTCTTTTTGTATTAATAATATTTATTCCCAATTATCTTCGTGCCAGAGCCGACGGACTTTTTACCGCCTGTCAATCCAACTGCAAAAATATCGGAACAGCTCTGGAAAGGTATGCCGAGGACAACGGTGGAAAATACCCCGATTCCCTTGCCATGCTTTGTCCCAAATATCTGAAAGAAATCCCCACCTGTCCCGCTCGCTGCAGAGATACCTATAGTTACGGTTACAGAAGCAGTACCAATCCCGACCGTTATACTTTTTATTGTAAAGGAAACAACCATAACCGAATAGTAGAAGGCGATTATCCCCAATACACCAGCGAAGGGGGATTGCGATGCAAATGGTAGAGAGAATAACGGGGGCGGAATGTCAGATCGGAATTGCGAGCCTGTAACGAAGGGCTTTAATTCTTCCACCCACTGAGAGAGGAAGGACTGAAGTCCTTCCTCTCTCAGTGAATCCGTTTTCAAACCTGACATGGCAAATTAGTCAGGGAGGGATTTCATCTGTTCCCGATATTTTTCCCGGAGCCGGATGAAGAATTTGCGGTAAAAGTCGGTGCGGTAGTCGGGGAAGGTCATGGAGTGGGGGTGGAAGTCCCCTCTTTTCCAGAAAAGGGTTACTTCTGCAAATATTCCGTTTCTCAAATAGATCCTGTGGCTGAAATCCTTGGTGGACGCCAGAATCAGTTTCGCCTCGGTCAGATACCCCGGATCCAGGTTCACAAACCGATGCAGATCCCACTCCGCGGGATAATCCTTCATACTCTTTTCGAAATCGGAAGCGCCGTTGCAAGGGGTATCGGGGGTGGAAATACCGGAAGAGGTGAAATTCCTATCGGTCTGGGAACTCGTCTGTTCGTCGGGGATTGGGGGATTTTGCCGTTTCTCCTGCATCTCCTTTGAAGAGGGGTGGAGATTTTCGGGTTCCTCCTCCCACAGGAAGTTATCCGCCTTCTCTCCACTGAAACTCATACGGTCTTCCACCCCGTTGGTAAATATCTTGAAATCGGGCAGAAGAGCAGGATCCATGAGGGTTTCAAGGGATGCAAACTTTCTGAGCAGGTTTTCCCCCATTTCTTTTTTGTAATAATCGGTGAAGGTGAAAGGAATGGTGTCGGATATAATATCGAATTTGCCGTATTTATTGGAAATCCGGTTCATGGCGATGGAAAACCCTTCCTCACCGAGAGAAAGCATGGCGACAAAATATTTTACCGGTTTGATTTTTTTTATCTTAGCCATAAATACATACCTTTCACAACAAAAATAAACCCTAAACAGAGAGAATATCAAACAAATAATTTAGACATTGAATTTAATCAGTATGACATCATTATTTTTGACGATATAATCTTTTCCTTCATAACGGAGCAAGCCTTTTTCACGGGCTGTGGAGTAGGAACCGCAGGAAAGGAGCTGTTGAGAGGAGATCACCTCCGCCTTTATGAAGCCTCTTGCCATGTCGGAATGGATTTTGCCGGCGGCTTCTAGGGCGGTGGAGCCTTTTTTCAGATCCCATGCCCGGACTTCCTTTTCGTTGCCTGTGTAGAAGGTGATGAGATTCAGAGTGGAAAAACCCGCCGAGATCATGCGGGTGATGCCCCAGGAAGTGAGTCCCAGTTCCTGAGCGAAAATTTCCGCGTCGGAGTCTTCCATTTCCGCCAGTTCGCTTTCGATTTTGGCGGAAACCGGTACCGCAAAGGTTTGATTTTGTAAGGCAACGGTTTCTATTTCTTTTTTGAAAGGATAATCACTTTCTGATATATACTTCTCATCAATATTAACTACATAAAAAGTCGGTTTAAGGGTTATAAGAGAAAAGGATTTTATCAGTTCCTCCTCTTCCTTATAAAGACTGGCAAATCGGGCGGGTTTTCCCTGACGGAGGGGTTCCAGCACTTTCAGCAGGGTCTCGGCTTCTTCCCTGACTCCCTTTTCTCCCAGTTTGTATGCTCTTTCCCTCTTTTTCCAGGCGTTTTCCGTCACTTCCAGATCCGATAGAATCAATTCCGTTTCAAGAACTGAAAGTTCGTCAAGGGGATCCAGGCGGTTGTTGGAGAGAGACACGGAAGTATCGGAAAAACCCCTCAAAACCAGTGCCACCGCGTCCAGAGGGCGAATGTGGGAAAGAAACCGGTTGCCAAGCCCTTCACCCTTGTGGGCTCCCTTTATCAGCCCCGCCACGTCCACCAGGGTGATATGGGCGGGAACGGTCTTTTTGGCGGAATAGATCTTCTGCAGTTTCTCCAGGTTGGGATCCGTAATGGGAACCATACCCACATTGGGATCGATGGTGGTGAAAGGATGAGGAGACACCGCAGCGGACTTTTTTGTAACCGCATTAAAAAGGCTGGACTTCCCCGCATTGGGCAAACCCACGATACCGATGGAAAAGCTCATAAATCCTCCCCTGAAATCCCCGCTTGGGGGCTCTCCTTCTATAAAATAAGGCAAGATTCCCTATAGGAGTTCTATTTTTTTTCTCTCTTCCCTTTATAAAAAAAGAAAGGAGTTTCGGGGTATCTCCTCAGAACTCCCTGCTTTTGCCGTTGGGGTGTCAGTTATTCACGATGTCGGCTTTGATTTCCATTTTTGTGGAGTTGCCCGATTCGGCATCGTTGTTCTCGAACACGAAATTCTCCCCGTCTCTCACGGTAAATTTGAATTTCTGGTGAATGGTCTTGGTGTAATGTTTGAGTTCAAAATCCACCGACATATTGATCTTTTTATCGTCCTTACTATCGATGGTGGGAACTATAGTCACGGAAGAAAAGTCCTGGGAAGGCTCGCCGGAATCCTTGCCCACCATTTGAACATCCTTGTCGTTGAGTTTGGATTTGTCCCCCAGGAAAATGGACGCCTGATAACCGTTTTTGGTCATCACCGTGGGATTGATGGCGATGGTTTTCATCTCCTTACCCACCTTCACCTGGGAAAAGAGCTTTATGGAGAGCTTTACCCCCCTCTTGTCATCTTTTTCCTTGCTCTTCTCCTGGGCAGAACACACCATGGGCTGAAACAGACCCGATGCAGTCAGGGCAACAAAGAGAATTACCGCGATTAACAACGATTTTTTCATTATTAAACCTCCTGTTTATAATATATTAATTAATATCAATTCAATAAAATATAGTCGATTTCATATAATTGTCAAGACTTACACCATTTTCTACTAAAACCCACATTTTATGCCCATTGCCAAAGATCCTGAAACAAGTTCAGGATGACGGGGTTATAATTGAAGTAGTAAAGTCCTTCGCTACAGAGTCGGGAGCGGGACCAGGTTGAAGGACTAAAGTCCTTCGCTACAGAGTCGGGAGCGGGACCAG
>Ga0067045_1029442_pt1 | contig 20804 bp, 14 predicted proteins | sample TerdegcTABiofilm_FD_59184 | JGI IMG/M metagenome (GOLD analysis project Ga0067045, IMG submission 59184) | Combined Assembly of (Gp0054472, Gp0054536) Wastewater bioreactor microbial communities from Singapore -Terephthalate degrading...
TAGGCTTCATCGTCATGCATGGAAAGGATCACGATCCGAGTCTGCGGGGCGTATTGGTGGATCTGGCGGGTAACTTCTAAGCCGTTCAGGTCGGGCATCATCAGGTCCAGGATCAGCACATCCGGGTGCAGGCGTTCTGTCAATTGGATTGCCTCCAACCCGCTGCCAGCTTCACCGATCAGGCGAAAATCCCCTTCGGTCTCCAGCAGCGCCCGCAGGCCCTGTCGGACAATCTGGTGATCATCGGCCAGCAGGATAGAAATGGTCATCGGTGTGCTCTGATTTTGTCAGCCAATTAACCGGCGCTGAGCGGGAGCACGGCGGTCAGCTGAGTCCCCTGACCAGGGGCCGAGGCCACCGTCAACTCGCCACCTACGAGGCGGGCCCGCTCCAGGATCCCCGGCAGCCCATTGGAGCCACCGTGGGTCAGGATGGCATGTGGCTCAAAGCCGACGCCGTAGTCTTCTACCTGTAAGCGCAAATTTTTTTCATCACACCAGATGCGTACGGTGGCCTCCGGCGTCTGAGCGTGGCGGGCCACGTTGGTCAATGCTTCCTGGATGATTCGGTAGACTGCCGTTTCCAGGCCCGGAGAAAAGCGCCGTTCCAGCCCGCTTTGCTTGAAGTGGACCTGGACGTTGGTCTGGGCCGTGTAGCGCTCAAAATGCCAGAGCAGGGCCGGCAGCAATCCCAGGTCGTCCAAGAGGCTGGGGCGCAGGTCCAGCGAAAGCTCGCGCACCCGGCCGATTAGATCGTTGACCAGCGTGAGCGCTTCGTGCTGCCCTTGTTGGGCCTGCTCGGCTGGCCGCCGTTCATTCAGCTCCAGGGTCAGCTTGAGGCCGGTCAGGAACTGACCGATCTCGTCGTGGAGTTCCCGGGCGATGTGGCGGCGTTCATTTTCCTGGACTTCCACCAGGCGATGGGAAAGGGTCTGGAGACGGCTGGCGGTTTTCTGCACCTGTTCAAAGAGCCGGGCGTTTTCCAGGGCGATGGCGATCTGACCGGCTAACGTGCTCAGCGTGTCCAGGTCCACCTGGCTGAAAGCCTGACCCCGGACGTTTTGAATAGCCAATATGCCGATCAGGTGATCGCGTGTGGTGAGGGGGACGGCTATCTCGGCCCAGGGAACCGCTGCTGCTGGCTCCGGCTGATGCACGATCAGCTCGCGCCGGTTGGCGGCCTGCATAAGGGTCTCGGTAACGGCGGGGAGCTCTGCTCCGGGATAACCGGCGGCCGGCGATCCGGCCGGTTCACCGGTGACACTGATCACATGCAGGGTGAGACGTTCTGTCTCCGGGTCCAGCAGGTAGAGCGCGACTTGGGGGAAGCCAAAACGGGTGCGCAGTTGGGTGACCACTTCAGGGAGTAGCTGTTGAGGGTCCAAAATGCCGTTGATCTGTTCTACCAGGTCGGCGGCGGCGCGCAGCTGGGCGGTAAACCGCAGCTGTTCGGCTTCCATTTGTTTGTGCACGGTAATGTCTTGCGCCGCTCCGTAGATCCGCACGACGTGTTGGTGGAGGGCGTCCCAAACCGGGCTTTGATGGTTGCGCAGGATGCGCAGTTCGCCGGTTGGGAGGATGATGCGCAGCTCGGCCACCGTGGATTCTCCGGTGCAGGTGGTGCGGAACTGTTGGATGGCCGCCGGTCTATCCTCGGGGTAGACCAGCTTCAGCAAACTCTCCAGGTCAAGCAATTTCTCGTCCGCCAGCCCACTGGCCCGCTGGAAAGCCCCGCTGATCCATTCTATTGCGAAATGGTCAGGCTCCAGCCGAAGTGCGTAAGCGTAATCGGAGGTCAGCTCGGAAATGGCCTGGTAGCGCATTTGGGATTCCTGGAGCGCGGCCTCCAGCTGTTTATGCCCGGTGATGTCCTGGAAGGTCCACAAGACGGCCGGCCGTCCTTCGTATGAGACGAGGTCGGTCGTCAAATCTATCCACCGTTCTTGCCCGGATTGGGTAATGATTTTGGTCTCATAGCGGCTCTGCTCTGGCTGCCCGCGCAGCTGCGCCAATGAACGGGCCTTGATGGCTTCCCGCTGCTCGGGATGGATCAGCTCCCAGAAGTTGAGCGCGTACAGGTCTTCCAGGAAATAGCCGGTGATGGTGGCCAGGGCCGCGTTGACGTAGAGGCATTTGCCCCCTTGATGGATCAGGATCGCGGCGGTGGTGTTTTCCGTGAAAGTGCGGAATTTTTGTTCGCTCTCTTGCAGGGCCATTTCGGCCTGATGCCGTTTGATCAGGGCCCCCAGGTAGTTGGCCAGCCCCGCGGCCCATTGGAGAAATCGCTCGTCGGCCTGGATGCTCTCGGTATGGATCAGGCTTAAGACGCCGATCACCTCCTGGTCCACAATCATCGGCAGGCCGATGTAAGTGTTTGCCCTGGTCCGGCGGAGTGCCTCGTGGAGATGGGTGGTTTTTTGCAGGTTGGATTGGAAAAACAAGCGTCCGGTCTGGGCCACTAAGCCAGACGGCGACCGGCTAACCGGTATCTCCAACGGCAGTTTGAAACCCTGGGCCCATTTGAAGACCATGGTTTGGCGGGCGGGATTGTAAAGTTCAATCGCTGCAAACGGGAATTCCAGGGCGGTACTGATTTCCTGAATGATGGCCTGGCCGGCCACTTCAAACGAGCTGGCCTGGAAGGCGATTTCCGCAATGCGATGGGAGGTGGTGAGCTCGTGGTTGCGGCGCTGGACCTGGCGCAGCAGGTCCGTATTTTCTAAGCTCACGGCGAGCTCGCGGGCGAAGATTTCCAACATATCCAACGTTTCGGCTTCCAGCGGCTCGGTGCTGAAGAGCGCCAGGACGCCACGCAGCTGTTTGCCCCTTAACAGGGGATAACCGGCGAAGGCTACCAGGCCGCGTTCCTGGGTCCAGCGGTAGGTTTTTTCCGGCTCGTCCTCAATCTGGTTGAGGATGATGGGGCGTTCTTCGTTGACGACGGCTTCCACATAGGGGGGAATCTCGGTGGGGGAAGCGCTCATATCGGAGAGCGTGCTGGCCACGGCCTGGAGTGCGAGCGGCGCGCCCGGAGCCGGGGCCAGCCAGAGGCCGGCATAGGCCAGGCCACACTCCTGGACTAAGGCCTGGACGACGGCGGCGGGGATCTGCTCCAGGTGCAGGCCGACCGAAGCGGTGGAGATGGCCTGATTGAGGGCATGAAGATAGCGGGCTGTGCGTTGCTCATGGCGGAAGAGCCGCGCGTTCTCAATGGCCGCGGTCGCCAGGGGAACCAGTGCTTCCAGCCAGGCCAGGTCGGCCGGCAGGAAAGTGCCCTGCCGTTTGTTGACTGCTTCCAGCACGCCGATGCCGACCCCTTTGACGACCATGGGCACCGCCGCCACGCTGCGGGTGCGGAACCGGCTCACCTCGTCGGAGCGGCGGTAAAAGCGGGAATCGTCCTGGGCGTCGGACACTAAGGTGGCCTGTTGGTGTTGCAGGACCCAGCCGGCGATGCCCTGACCGGGCTCAATGCGCATTCCAACGATGCGCTCCTCCCCTCCCTTGACCGCGACATAGCAGACCAAGCTGCCATCCGGTGCCGGCAGCCAAACCGAGCCGGCCTCGGCGTCCAGTTCGGCCTCCATAATTTCCAGGATACGCCGCAGCACTTCATCCAGGTCCAATGTGGAAAGGAGCAGCCGGCCGGCCTCCACTAACCGTTCCAGCCGGTTTTGCGAAGCGCGTTCGGCCCGTTTCCATTGGAGCACGGCCTTGAGCCGGGCCAGCAGCTCCGCTGGCCGCAGGGGTTTCAAAACATAATCGTTAACCCCTGCCTGGAGGAGCCGCGATTGGGCCTCCAGGTCCTGGTCGCTGCTGACCGCCACGATGGGTAACGGGGCAATCCGGGGGTCGGCGCGTAGATGCTGAAGCAATTCCAGGCCGTCCAGGGTCGGCGCGGTTAGATCCAGCAACAACAGGGCTACCGGCGGCCGCTCGCCGGCCAGTCCGACCTCCAGGCGGTCCCAGACGTCGGAGGCCGTGCGGCCGAGCGTGATCTGGTAGCCGGCCTGGGTCAACGCACGGATGATGATCTTCGTGCTGCCGGTGCTGACTCCAGCCACCAGGATGTGGTCTCCCAGAGTTTCATTGACGGTAGGATTGGTGTCCGTGTTCACGTTGCTTGCCTCTGCTTGTCTCGTAGTTGCTGCGTTGTTTTTTTTGTTCGGTCAGGACAATCTTTTACCTTGCAGTATAGTGCAATGTCTGTGGGGCGCAACTTGACAATTCCGTTGCTTCAGATACAATAGCGGTCAGGTTGCCGAGGTAGCTCAGTTCGGTAGAGCAGGGGACTGAAAATCCCTGTGTCGCCGGTTCAATTCCGGCCCTCGGCACTCAGCATCAGCACAATGCGGCCCGGCTCACCCCGGGCCGCTGGTGTTTTCTGGCAGCGGTGAGGGGCGGGCACCGCTGAGACGAGATCGCTTTTCCCCTTAGCGCCCTTGCCGGCCATCAGGTAATGTGCAAAATGAATTATGAATTCCTTTCAAAAAAGGCCTGCAACCCCTGATTGCTCAACACTTCCACCAGCCTGGCGATTTCTTGCGGGCTTTCCCGCATACCGGTTTTCACCCAATTTTCAATCACCCCGGCGCTGCCGTGAGCGGTAAATGCATACAGCGCCTCCAGCTGCGAGGCGGGTGCATCCCTCGCCAGCGCTTGCCATTCTGCGATGCTCCTGTCGTGGGCGATGTAGACGATTTTTCGGATGAACGCTTTGTCGCCAAACTCGCTAAACAGGATTTTGCAGAGGTCGCCGTTTTCCGCGATGGCCACAAAAATGTCACACAGCAGGGTGGAGGTGGTTTTCTCATGCAGGGATTTTTCGAGCGACTGCCGGATTGCCTCATACAGCTCCTGCTCAATTTGTGAGAGCAGGTCATAGGGATCAGCATAATAGGCATAGAAGGTCCCCCGGTTGATATCTGCCAGGGCACAGATATCCGTGACCGTGATTTTGTTGATCGGCCGTGTTTCCATCAGCTGAAGCAGGCTTTGCCGCAGCACCATTTTGGTGTATCTCACCCTTCGGTTGGGTTTATCCATTTGCTCTATCGCCTCCCGGTATTCATGACGCTTTTCCGGTTCGGAGTGTACAAATCGCTTACGAAATGTTGCGAATCGTACACTATCGGCCATTTTAGTGGTTGACAGGCGAACACGGCGTCATTATAATCCACATATATCATAAAATCAACACTCTGTCTAATCTTTAGGGGAGGGGAGAACGGTTCCGGTATGGCTAAAATAACTGCAATTCCCTACCGTACGTATGACCACGGCAGTTTTGAAGAAGAATGGGGCTGCCACAAGAAGACCTCCGAGTGGTGGTATGCCACCGGCTATTTTTCCGATGCAGCCGGGAAGATGTTCTCCTTTCAGTTCACCTTGATCCGCACTCCTTTGCTGCGTTTATTAACTCCCCATGTTCTCATGCTGGCACTGACGGATTTCTCTACCGGCCAACACATCTACTCCCAGAGGACCGCCTTAACCAGCAGCGCTATCACCATTGACAGGAAGACCGTCCGGTTTGGGGACCTTGCCCAAATTACAAAGGGCGCAGAGGGGATGCACCTCACCAGCCGCCACCCGGATTTTACGCTGGATCTGGAGCTCGCTTACGGCAAGGGCGCCTGCTGGCATTGCGACCACGGGGTATTGCGCATGGGGGTGGATGAACCCAAGGAGACCACCCTGTACTACTCCTATACCAATATGCCCACCGTGGGCACGATGACTCTGAGGGGGAGTCCCGGCACGGTAAAAGGCAAATCCTGGTTTGACAAGCAGGGCGGGCCGTACAGCATCATGGACAGAAAAACCCATTGGGAATGGTTCTCACTGCGGTTCTTTGACGACGAGGAAATGATGCTATTTACCTTTCCCCAGAGCCATTATCAGGATGGCACCTACATCCCCAGGCAAGGTGAAGCCACGCGCCTGACCCATTACACCATCAAGCCATTGGATTTTGTGACGGTTAACGCGATGAAATTCTCTACCGGTTGGATTTTGGAGGTCCCCGGGCTGAAAGATGAACATTACACCATCCGGCCGCTGTTGAAGGGGCAGGTGAATCTGGCCTATTTTGAGCAGCTGGCAGGAATCTACACCTTGGAGGGTCAGCAGGTTGGTCTCTGTTTTGTGGAGCTGCTACCCGGCGTCTATAACGAAAAATTCCCCTTGCGTATGTTTACCAGGGTGGAATGAGGCGAGCGGTTAAGGTAGATCTTTTGGTTTTGGTTAAGGAAGAAAAGCGATGATGACAACAGCAGACCATAGCCCCTACGATGCCATTGTGGTTGGAGCCGGCCCTGGCGGCAGCGCCAGCGCCGCCCTGCTGGCCAAAGCCGGCTTGCACGTCTTGCTGATGGATAAGAACGCGACGGCCGGCGGCAAGATGCTGACGATCCAGCGGGACGGGTTTTCTTATGAGCTGTTCCCGATCAATGCCGTGCCCTCCCGCAACTCGTTGTTTGAAAGCCTGATTCGCGATCTGGAGTTGGAAAACGAGGTGAAAGTCATCTATCCTGACCCGGTGGGGAGGTTCTATTTTGAGTTGCCGACCGGGGAAATCCGCACGCTGGAAATGCCCTATGGGAGCCCTTCCCCGTTGGGGTTTAGAAAGTTGCTGGGGTTGAGCTGGGTGGGGTTCTTTCAATTCCTGCGGATCTTTGCCCGGATGGTCTCCATGAAGCCGGAGCAACTGGACCGGCTGGCCGGGACATCGGCGCTGGATTTCATAGATGGTTACCACCTGCCGCAAAGCCTCAAGTCTTACCTGCTCTCGGTTTATACCGAGGGCTATTTTGAAGCGCCCCCTGACCGGGTGAGCGCGGCAGCCATGATCCGCGCCGTTCAGCAAACTGCGGCCTGGGGCGGCGGGCGATATTATCAGGGCGGCATAGGAACCGTATTTCAGGGGTTCGCCCGTGCGGTGGAAAGGTATGGCGGCACGGTTTTGTTCAAAACCAGGGTTGAGAGAATCCTGGTTGACCAGGGCCACGTCACGGGGGTTGAGGCCGGGGGGATGGTCTATAGCGCCCCTATCGTTATCAGTAATGCCGGCATCCAGCCCACGGTTTTGAAGCTGGTTGGCCGGGAGAAATTTGACCCTGAGTATGTCGCCTGGGTTGAGGGCCTGGAGATGAATCTGGCCAACGTGGGGTATCGCTGGTTTTTGGACAGGCCATTGCTCACTTCTCCCATGAACATCTATATCACCTATAACAGCGTCTCCACCCATGCTGATTTTGAGAATATGGAACGCGGCCAGTTCCCTGAGCATTCCTACGTCTACCTGGGCACCACTTCGCTGTATCCCGGCCTGGCCCCTGAAGGCAAGCAAATTGTGTATGCCTGCATGTCCTGTTTGGGCGATCCGGGCGTCAATATCCAGCCGTATCTCGCGCAGGTCAAAAAGATTGCCGTCAGGATGCAGCCGGACATCCTGGAGCACATTGAGAGAGAAGAAACGTTCGGCCCTTTAGAGATTTCCAGGTTAGGGCGTGACAGTGTGCTGCCTGGTAGGGGCGGTGAGGATTACGGGGTGGCCCTTTCGGTGACGCAGTACGGCGACGAGCGTCTGAGTGGCCGGTCCCCGATGGCGGGGTTGTACTACGTCGGCGGCGATGCCGGCGGTTTTGGTCTGGGCACTCACCAGGCGGTTGATTCTGCCGTCAAGGTGTCTCAGCTGGTGCTGGCTGACTACCGTGCCTTAGATAAGCATTGTTCTCCAACATGCCCTTGATTCCGGCCAGGCGTTTCCCGGATGTCCGCGAGCACTCCTCTGAGAATAGAAACCAGTTAAGGAGTGAGCAGAGAGCAGCCGGTAGCAGTGCCTGTTTCCTGCTCACCGCTCACATTTTCATCCCCCTGCTGGTGTGAACGCCCGTTCATGGGGAATTCCCTTGAAAATAACGCTCTGAGTTTGTAGTGAGGCGCTTTAGCGCCGCCTGAGCCCCGCTGAAGCGCGGCACTACGAGCCTATTTTCATCCCATGGCTGGTGGGAACGCCAGCTCATGGGGAATTCCCTTAAACAATTGCGGAACGGCCTTCAGGCCACGCTGGGGCTGGATCAACCGGCTGGCTTGAGGCGTTGTCACGTGTTAACCCGCAACCGGTACCCCACGCCGGGTTCGGTCAGGATGTACTGGGGACGCGCCGGGTCGGTTTCAATCTTGCGGCGCAGGTTGCTGATGTTGACACGCAGCAGATGCATTTCCTGTTCGTAGCCCATTCCCCAGACGGCGCGCAGTAAATAGTGATGGGTGAGTACCTTGCCGGCGTTGGTGATCAGGATGCGCAGCAGGTCATATTCCGTCGGGGTGAGCTGCACTTCGTGCCCGGCCATCGTGACCAGTCGCCGCGTCAGGTCCACGGTGAGCTCCCCGTTGACGAACACCGCCTCCACGGCCGCTTGACCGGCACGCCGGAGCGCCACTCGCATCCGGGCCAGCAATTCGCCAGCGCTGAAGGGTTTGGTCAGGTAATCGTCAGCGCCGGCATCTAACGCGGCGATTTTGTCAGCCTCTTGACCGCGGACCGAAAGGATAATGATGGGGATCTGCGTCCATTCCCGCAACAGGTGGGTCACTTCAATCCCGTCCAGATCGGGCAACCCTAAGTCCAGGATCACCAGGTCGGGCCGGTCGGCTACCAGCGAGGAGAGGGCGGCCTGACCATTAGCGGCCTCAAAGGTGGTGTACCCGTGCGCGGTCAGCGAGACTCGCAGATAGCGCCGGATGGCCGGTTCATCGTCCACAATTAATACCCGGATGTTAGTTTCGGTCATTGCTTAACCGCCTGGCTGAAGGTTTTGGGTGTTAACAAGTCTGCAATCAGAGCAGGTGCTATGAAGTCTCTACGGGATGCAGTGGCAGCGCTACCGTCATGATCACGCCGCCGCCGGTGCGATTTTGGGCGCTGATACGCCCACCGTGCGCCTCCACGATCCCCTTACAGATGGAAAGTCCCAAACCGGTGCCGCTGACCTGTCCCGGGTGATGGACCCGGAAAAACTTGTCAAAGACATGGTTCAAGTCCTCCGGCGGAATGCCAATCCCTCGGTCAGCCACCTGGATCACGATTTCATCCGCTGCCAGCTGGGCTGAGATTGTGAGTGGTGTGGTGGGTGGCGAATATTTCAGTGCATTGTCCAGCAAGTTGATCAGCACCTGGGCCATCAACACAAAATCCAGCGGGACCAGCGGCAGCTCCGGCGGTGCCTCCACGGTCACGGGCCGGCCGCGCAGCCGCTCGGTCAACGGCTCCAAGGCCGCGCTGATGATCTCCAGCACATCGCACGGCTCGCGGGCCACTTTCAGGACGCCCGCTTCAATGCGCGTCATATCCAACAGGTTGCCGACCAGCCGGTTGAGCCGTTCGGCCTCTTCGCGGGCATTTTCTACCAGGCTGGCGCGCGCGGTCTCGTCCAGGTCCTCATCTTCCTGCAGGCTGCTGAGCGCGCCGGTGATGGAGACCAGGGGGGTGCGCAGGTCGTGCGAGATGGAGTTGAGCAGCGCCGTTTGCAGTTTTTCTGTGGCTTGCAGCAGCTCGGCCTGGTGCGCCTGTTCGGCCAGCTGCGCCCTTTCAATCGCCAGCGCAGCTTGACCGGCGAACGCTTCCAACAATTGCCGCTGGTCGGAAGTGAGGTATTGGGTCGGGTCGGTGGGTTTCACTCCCAGCACGCCCACCACACCCCGCGCGGTTTTGAGCGGCAGGTAATGCACACCAATCGCCGCGAGGGTGTCGGTGCCACGCCCGGCGGGTTGACCGTGCTGAAAAGACCAGTTCGCTGCGGCCAATTCGTTCTCGTGCAGTTCAAAGCCGGGGCTGAGGGCCCGGGGGTGGATCCCGGTGGCGGTGGGGAGCAGAATGACCACGTCGCGGCTGAATGTTTGCCCCAGGTGGATGATCACCGCCTGCAAAATCGCGTCCAGGTCGCGCGTCACAGCCAGGTCCCGGCTGAGCGCGTACAGTTCCGCCGTCTGTACCGCCCGATGCTCGGCTACCTCCGCCTGGACGCGGACTCGCATGGCCAGGTCGCTGATTACCAGCCCGACCACCAGCAGCCCTACAAACGTCAGCAGATATTCTGAATCCGAGACGGCCAGGGTGAAATAAGGGGGCACGAAAAAGAAATCAAAGACTACGACACTGAGGATTGCGGCCAGCAATGCCGGCCCGCGTCCCAGGTAAAACGCGGCGATGACGACCATGAGCAGGTAAATCATCACCAGGTTAGTGGGGGACAGGAAATTGTAAACCAACCCACTCAATCCCATGCTGGCACCGACCAGCAGGAGACTTCCCAGGTAACGCCCCAGCGGGCGATGGGGATACCAGTTCTCGGCGGTCAGGAGTTTGGGCGCTTCCGGTGTGCCGCTGATGACATACACGTCAATGGGCCCGCTGGCGTGGATGAGCTGGTCCACGACCGGGCGGCGCAGCACCTCATACCAGCGTGGATGGGCGGGCTTCCCCACGATGATTTTGGTCACGTTGTGCTGGTAGGCATACGCGAGTACGGCCTCGGCCGTCGTGCGTCCCGGCAACGTGACGGTTTGGCCGCCCAGCTCTTCGGCCAGGCGCAGGACGCGCGTGAGCTGTGCTCTGGTTGCCGGCTTGAGTCGGCTATGTTCGTAAGTTTCCACGTAGAGGACTGTCCAGGTCGCGTCCAATTCGTCGGCCAGCCGCCGGGCGCTGCGGACGAGCCGTTCGGCCAGGGCATTGACGCTGACGCAGACCAGCAGGTGGTCCTTGGCCGGCCAGGGCCCTGGAATTGCGCGGGTTTGCATATAGGCCAGCATCTGGTCATCCACCCGCTCGGCGGCGCGCCGCATGGCAAGTTCCCGCAGCGCGGTGAGGTTGCCGGCACGGAAGAATTTCTGGATGGCGCGTGCGGCCTGGTCGGGCACATAGACCTTGCCGTCTTGGAGTCGCCGCAGCAATTCGTCGGGGGGCAGGTCCACCAGTTCCAGTTCGGCGGCGGCGTCCAACACCCGATCAGGGATCGTCTCATGCACTGTGACGCCGGTGATTTGTACCACCACATCGTTGAGGCTTTCCAGGTGTTGGATGTTGAGCGTGGTGTAAACATCAATCCCGTTGTTCAGCAGTTCCACCACATCCTGATACCGTTTGAGGTGGCGCGAGCCGGGCGCATTGGTGTGCGCCAGTTCGTCAATGAGGACCAGCTGGGGCCGGCGTGCTAACACTGCATCCACATCCAGCTCCGACAGGGCGAGCTCGCGATACTCCACGCGCCGGCGCGGGAGCACCTCCAGCCCTTGTAGCAGGGCCTCGGTCTCGGCGCGTCCGTGTGTCTCCACATAGGCCACGACCACGTCCACACCTTCGGCCTGCCGCTGGTGGGCTGCCTCCAACATCGCGTAGGTTTTGCCTACCCCGGCCGCGTAGCCCAGGAAAATTTTGAGCCGGCCGCGGGTCGGTTGTTGCTCCTCGGCCTGCACCCGTGCCAGCAAGGTATCAGGATCAGGACGCTGATTCATAACATAAGGCCCTCCCATCCATGATGAGTGATTCATGGATGACGCACCATGTTTTCCCTCTATTTTACACCATCCAGCGCCAAATTGAGCAGGAGCACGTTGACCCGGGGCGCGCCGAGCAATCCCAAGGTGCGGCCCGTCGTCTGCTGTTGAATCAGGGCCAGCACCTGTTCAGGGGGCAGCTGCCGCGCTCGTGCCACGCGCGGCGCTTGATACAGCGCCGCTGCCACGCTGATGTGCGGGTCCAACCCGCTGCCGGAAGCTGTGACCAGGTCCACCGGCACGGGGGCAGTGGCCTCGGGGTCTGCCGCGCGCAGCGTTGCCACCCGTGCCTGAACGGCCGTCATCCATGCCGGGTTGGTCGGACCCAGGTTGGAGCCACCAGAGGCTGCCGCATTGTAGGGGAAGAGCGCCGTAGCCGAGGGGCGCCCCCAGAAGTAACGTGGCCCGGTAAAGGATTGCCCGATCAACGCCGAGCCGCGAATCTGTCCCTCCTGGACGATCAAGCTGCCGTTAGCCTGATGGGGGAAGAGCAGTTGGGCCGCTCCCGTCACGACCAGCGGATAAACGATGCCTGTGAGCAAGGTCAACGCCAGGAGCAAAACCAATGCAGGTCTCAATTGGGTCAGCATTTCAGTCCTTTGAAAAATGATCTCTGGCCGTCCACGAATGCCCGAATGATCGCGGTGCGATTCGTGCCTTCATGTTTCATTCTTGGGCGGCTAACGCGCCCATTTTCATCCTACCGCTGGTGGACCTCTGGTTCAGGGGGAATTAAAAATACCCCTCAGGACAGCCCCAACAATACCAACAACCAGTCAATCAGCTTGATGCCGATAAAGGGGGCGATCAGTCCGCCCAGGCCGTAAATGAGCAAATTGTCGCGCAAGAGCTGCGCTGCACCCAATGGCCGGTACGGCACCCCCCGCAGCGCCAGGGGAATCAGTGCCACGATGATCAGTGCATTGAAAATCACCGCTGAGAGAATGGCGCTCTGCGGCGTCGCCAGGTGCATCAGGTTGAGGGCATTCAGCGCCGGGTAGGTGGCCGCAAAAGCCGCCGGGATGATGGCGAAGTACTTGGAGACGTCGTTGGCGATGCTGAAGGTGGTCAAAGCGCCGCGCGTCATCAACAGCTGTTTGCCGATCTCCACGATCTCAATGAGCTTGGTCGGGTTACTGTCCAGGTCCACCAGGTTGGCCGCCTCACGCGCTGGCTGCGTGCCGGTGTTCATCGCCACGGCGACATCGGCTTGCGCCAGGGCCGGTGCGTCGTTGGTGCCGTCGCCGGTCATCGCCACTAACCGCCCACCGGCCTGATATTCGCGAATCAGCCTGAGTTTTGCTTCCGGCGTCGCCTGTGCCAGGAAATCGTCCACGCCGGCCTCGGCCGCAATGGCCGCCGCGGTCAAGGGATTGTCACCGGTGATCATCACGGTTTTGATCCCCATGCGGCGGAGCTGCGCAAAACGTTCCTTGATGCCACCTTTCACTACGTCCTTGAGGTGAATGACCCCCACGGCCTGACCGTTGCGCGTGACCACCAGCGGCGTCCCGCCAGTACGGGCAATGCGTTCCACAGCGGTCTGCAATTCCGCCGGGATAAGGTGCCCCGAGGCTTCCACATACGCGATCATGGTATCGGGTGCCCCTTTGCGCAGGGTCAAGCCGTTGAGGTCCACTCCACTCATCCGGGTTTGCGCTGCAAAGGGGACAAAATGCAGGGCGGGCTCGGCACTGCTGGGACGGCCGCGCAGCCCATACCGCTCTTTTGCCAGTACCACGATACTCCGGCCCTCCGGCGTCTCGTCGGCCAATGAGGCCAGCTGCGCCAGTTCGGCCAGTTCACGTTCGCTGATTCCCTTGACCGGGATAAATTCCACGGCCTGACGGTTGCCCAGGGTGATCGTGCCGGTTTTATCCAGTAACAACACGTCTACGTCACCGGCAGCTTCTACAGCCCGCCCGGAGAGCGCAATCACGTTGCGCCGGATCAACCGGTCCATGCCGGCGATGCCGATTGCCGACAACAACCCGCCAATCGTGGTCGGGATCAGACAGACCAGCAGGGCAATCAGCCCCGTCAACGAAATGGGAGCGCCAGCGCCGGCGGCCTTGACCGCGTACAGGGAATAGGGCAGGAGCGTAGCGCAGACCAGTAGAAAAATCAGCGTGAAACCGGCCAGCAGAATGCCCAGCGCGATTTCGTTGGGGGTTTTTTGCCGCCGCGCGCCTTCTATCAGGTTGATCATCCGATCCACAAAACCCTGGCCCGGATTGGCGGTGATGCGCACGATGAGCCAATCGGAGAGGAGGCGAGTGCCCCCTGTGACGGCGCTCCGGTCGCCGCCGGATTCGCGGATCACGGGGGCACTCTCGCCGGTGATGGCGCTCTCGTCCACTGCCGCGATACCCTCCACGACCTCGCCGTCCGCTGGAATGAGGTCGCCGGCCTCCACCAGCACCCAGTGACCCGCGCGCAGCGCCGTGGAGGCCACTTGTGTGACCGGTGTGCCACGGCGAGGCTCGCGCAGCTGCTTGGCGACGGTCTCGCAACGGGCACGGCGTAACGCTTCCGCCTGTGCTTTGCCTCGTCCCTCGGCCAACGCCTCGGCAAAATTCGCAAAGATGACGGTGAACCAGAGCCAGAGCGTCACCCAACCGATAAAGCGAGACGGGGCCTCACCCTGGCCGCTCAATGCCTGCACCCACAACCCCGTAGTCAGCAGGCTCCCGATCTCTACCACGAACATCACCGGATTGCGGACCATCTGGCGGGGGTCCAATTTGAGCAGCGCGGCGCCGGCCGCGCGGCGGTACAATGTCCACCGCTCACCCCTTGACGAGTCAGGCGAGAATTTCATAGGTTTCATAATCCTCTCATGAATTGTTCCACGATGGGCCCCAGGGCCAGGGCGGGTAGGAAACTGAGCGCGCCGACGATCAATACTACCCCTATCAGCCAGGCAATGAAGAGCGGCGTGTGCGTCGGCAAGGTCCCGGCACCGGCCGGCAGTTTGGGCTTGCGCGCCAGCGATCCTGCCAATGCCAGCACCGGCAGGATCACCCCATAGCGGCCTATCAACATCGCCAGCCCCAGCGCGAGGTTGTAGAAGGGCGTGTCGGTTGTCAGCCCGGCAAAAGCGCTGCCGTTGTTGTTGCCGGCAGACGAGAACGCATAAAGGACTTCACTGAACCCGTGCGGCCCCGGATTGAAGATACCGGCCTGACCGGTGGGGGTGACAACGGCGACCGCCGTTCCCACCAGCACTATCAGCACCGGGATCAAAATGACGAGGGCGGCCATTTTCATTTCAAAAGGCTCCAATTTTTTGCCCAGGTATTCCGGCGTGCGCCCCACCATGAGCCCGGCGACGAAAACCGCGATAATTGCAAAGACCAGCATCCCATACAGGCCGGAACCGACGCCGCCGTAGACTACTTCGCCCAACTGCATCAACCAGAGTGCAACCAGACCACCCACCGGTGTGAACGAGTCTAACATGGCGTTGACCGAGCCGTTGGCAGCCGCCGTGGTCGCCGTGGCCCACAGGGCCGCGTTGACCGCCCCCAAGCGCACCTCTTTGCCCTCCGACGCGCCCGCCGCCTGGTCAAGGCCCAACAGTGTTAAGGCGGGATTGGGTTGCAGCTCAGCCCACACGGCCACGCCGAGCAGCACGACAAAAATCGCCGTCATTGCCATGAGTAACGCCCAGCCCTGGCGCGTGTCGTTGACCAATCGCCCAAAGGTGTAGCACAGCGCCGCGGGAATCGCCAGGATAGCGAGCATTTCCAACAGATTGGTCAGCGGCGTGGGGTTTTCAAAGGGATGCGCGGAGTTGGTGCCGAAAAAACCGCCGCCATTGGTTCCCAGCTGCTTGATGGCAATCTGAGAGGCCGCCGGGCCGACCGCGAGCAGCTGGTGGGATACTGGTTCTCCGCTCGTGGTCTGGGTTGGCTCCAACAACAACGCCGTGGGATAGGGCTGGAAGGTTTGCACGACGCCTTGCGAAACCAGCACTAAGGCCAGTCCTAAGGCCAGCGGCAGGAGGATGTAGAGCGTGGTTCGGGTCAGGTCCACCCAGAAGTTGCCGATCTCCCCTTGGGGCGGGAGGGCATCCGGCGCGGGACGACGGGCCAGCCCCCGGGCGAGCGCTACCAGGACCGCCATCCCGGTCGCCGCCGACACGAAGTTCTGGACGCCCAGGCCCAGCATTTGGGTCAGATAACTGAGCGTGACCTCGCCGCTGTACGATTGCCAGTTGGTGTTGGTGGTGAAACTGACGGCGGTGTTAAATGCTAAATCCGGTGCGACTGCTCCTAAGTGTTGTGGGTTGAGCGGCAACCTGCCCTGGAACCGTTGCAGCAGATAGACGATCAGGAACCCCAGTCCGTTGAACAGGAGCAACGCCCCCGCGTAGGTCTGCCAGTTCATCTCCTTTGCCGGGTCAAGGCCGGCCGCACGATACAAGAGTCGTTCCATCGGCCGCCAGAGCCAGTCTAACCAGGTCCGCTGCCCCTGGTAGACGCGCGCCATATAGGCTCCCAGCGGTCTGACCAGAAGCAGCAAGAGCGCCAGGTAAACCCCGATTTGCGCCCAATCCCAGCTCCTCATTTGAACCACTCCGGTTTCAACAGTGCCACCAGGAGATAGATGAACAATCCTACCGCCAGGCAGCCGACGAACCAATATTCCCAGGTCATCATCACAAACCTCATCTTACAGACCGATCACTGATTTGAGATCCAGCATCAAGTATAGATCAGGGCGCGTCAATGCGGGATCAAGAATGCCGGTAGGCAGGTCAAGAAAGCCTAAAGGAATCCCTTTTTCAAATCTATCTTGAGAGACTATTTCGCTTGTGGGGCGAAAACAAGATTCCATCTGCTTGGCAGATCGTTGGGGTCCACTTTTTCATCTTGACCTTTTCTTGACCTGGACGCCACGGGTCTTGTCCCCATTTTGACCTCATTGCTGGTAGACTCTGCTTTGGAGGTGTGAACCTATGCGTAACCAATCGCAGTGGTGGAATATCTATATATGGGCTGCGCTGGCATTGGGGGCAGGTTTCTGGATTGATCGGCAGGCCTGGCCAGCGTTGGCACGGCAGATTACAGAGCTGGGGTTGACCGGGGCGACGTATGGCATGGTTTTCTGGTGGGCGCACGTTCACCCCGGCGCTTTCATGAGCCCTGAGTTAACTGCGCCTGATGACGGGCTACAAGGGCAAGAGGAAATAGGGGCGAGCAATGCCAGGGGCTTGACTTACCGCCATCTGGGGCCGGGCATCTGGCAGTATGGTGATGGAGAGCAACCGTTACTTTATAACGCTCCTGTTACAACACGGCTTGAAAAATAGGCGGAATTGACGCAGGCCCTGCTGGCCTCCCCGGTTTACCCAGCAGAGGCGGTACCGCTTGCGACCAGACACTTCCATGAAAGTCTCCTGGCTCCAGCCATAGGGAGCCCCCAAGCCTCAGCGGTCTCTGTGCCCTCCGTGGTGAAAAAAGCTTTCACAGTAGTGAATAGCGTGATTTGCACGAATCTAATCAGAATAGAGAAAACAAATTATGGGTAACATCAATTCAATTTCCTTTCATACTTTTCATACTTTGCCGATTGACCAAATTTATCCCGCGTTGGCGACCCGCGCCGACGGACTAACTACAGCGGAAGCTGCGGAGCGCCTGGGCCGGTTGGGCCCCAATGTCATCACCGAGGCCAGGGGCAAACCGCTGTACCTCAAATTCCTGGCCAATTTTACCCACATGATGGCGATCATGCTCTGGGTGGCGGGGATTGCCGCCCTGGTTGCGCAGATGCCGCAACTGGCGATTGCCGTCTGGATGGTCAATGTTATCAACGGGGTCTTTAGCTTCTGGCAGGAATATCGCGCCGAGAAAGCGACCGAAGCCCTGAAGCAACTCATTCCGCACTACGTCCGGGTATTGCGCGACGGCGAAGAGCAGAAGGTCCTGGCCGAGACGTTGGTCCCCGGTGATGTGATGCTGTTGGCCGAGGGCGATCGGGTCTCCGCCGACGCGCGGCTGATCCAGGAAGCGGAGCTGCGCGTTGATCAATCCACGCTGAGCGGGGAATCGCACCCGGTGCGCAAGACCAGTGAGGCCGTCTTGCGCACGGATTTAAGCTACACCGAGTTGCCTAACCTGGTCTTTGCCGGGACGAGCGTCGCGGCCGGGACGGGCAAGGCGGTGGTCTTCGCCACCGGCATGGAGACCGAGTTCGGCAAAATCGCCCACCTGACGCAATCGGTCGGCGAAGAACTGAGCCCGCTCCAAAAGGAGATGATTTACGCCACCAAAATTGTGACCGCCATCGCGGTAGGCGTTGGGCTGCTTTTCTTTGTGCTGGCTTTGGCGCTGACCGGCGTGCGGCTGTTGGAGGGTTTTATTTTCGCCATCGGGATGGTGGTGGCCTTTGTGCCGGAAGGGATGTTGCCGTTGGTCACCCTGGCGCTGGCGATGGGGACACAGCGGATGGCAAAACGCCATGCGTTGGTCAAGCGGCTTTCCGCGGTGGAAACGTTAGGCTGCACCACAGTCATTTGTACTGATAAGACCGGCACCCTGACCCAGAACGAGATGACCGTTTCCCATATCTGGCTGGGCGGCCGGCGGTTGACCGTCACCGGGGTGGGGTATGCCCCGGAAGGGGAACTCCGCGATGGGGCGCAGCGCGCCGTCTTGACCGACGACTTACACGCTTTGTTGACGGGCGCGGCGCTTTGCAACAATGCCCGTCTCCTGCCGCCCAACGGCGACGGCCCGCGCTGGACCATTTTGGGTGATCCGACCGAAGCGGCGCTGCTGGTGGTGGCGCGCAAGGCCGGGCTGGACCTGGAGGCCGAGGCGGCGCAGTGGCCGCGGCAGCGCGAACTGCCCTTTGAATCCCGCCGCAAGCGGATGAGCACAATTCACCAGAGTGGGCGCGAGCAGGTAGCCTTTGTGAAAGGAGCGCCCAAAGAGGTGCTGGCGCTCTGTACGCATCTCCGGGTTGCCGGTGTCGTGCGTCCATTGGATGAAGTTCAGCGCGCCGCGATTATGGCCGCCAACGATGAGTACGCGCGTAACGGACTGCGGGTGCTGGCGGTGGCTACGCGCTCCTTGCCCGTGGCCGACGGACGCCAGCCGCTCAGTGTGTTGACAGCAGAAACCGTAGAAAATGAGCTCACTTTCCTGGGGTTGCTGGCGATGATGGACCCACCGCGCCCGGAGGTGGCGGCGGCGGTGGCGCAATGCCACCGGGCCGGGATCCGTGTGGTGATGATCACCGGCGATTACGGCCTGACCGCCGAGTCTATCGCCCGGCGGATCGGGATCGTGCGCACCCCGCAGCCGCGGATTGTCACCGGTACTGAATTGGATACAATGAATGACACCGAGCTGGCGGCGCTGTTGGAGCACGAGGTGATTTTTGCGCGCGTCGCGCCGGAACACAAACTGCGGGTCGTCAGCGCCTTGCAAAGCCTGGGGCACGTGGTGGCCGTCACCGGTGACGGTGTCAACGACGCCCCGGCGCTCAAGAAGGCCGACATCGGCGTAGCGATGGGACTGGCCGGCACGGACGTCGCCAAAGAGGCCGCCGACATGGTGCTGACCGATGACAACTTCGCCTCCATCGTCAGCGCGGTGGAAGAAGGACGCGGGGTCTACTCTAACATCAAGAAATTCCTGACCTACATTTTCACCAGCAACACTCCAGAAGCCATCCCGTTCATCCTGTACGTGCTCACTCAAGGCCGCATTCCGTTGGGGTTGACCGTGATGCAGATCCTCTCCGTTGACCTGGGAACCGATATGGTGCCGGCGCTGGCGCTGGGCGCGGAGCCGCCGGAGCCGGGCTTGATGGACCGGCCCCCGCGCAACTTGAAGGAGCACACTATCAACGGGGCCCTGTTGGTGCGGGCTTATCTCTGGCTGGGACCCGTGCAGGGAGCCATTGCCATGCTGGCGTTTTATTTCCATTACTGGGTGAACGGATATTGGGGCCAGTGGCTGGATTTACCCGCCACGGGCTGGATCTACCGCGCCGCGACGGCCATGACGCTGGCTTCAGTGGTCACTACGCAAATTGGCAACCTCTTTGCGCAACGCACCGAGCGGCAATCGTTCTTTCGCACACCGCTTTTCAGAAATCGGTTGATCTGGTTCGGCATTGCGACCGAACTGGTGTTGATTGTGGCCCTGGTCTACGTACCGTTTTTCCAGCGCTTCTTTGATACGGCTGGCTTTGCATCCTGGCAGTGGCTCTTCTTGTTTGTCTGGACGCCCGCTCTGTTGTTGCTGGACGAGCTCCGCAAGGCCTACTTGCGCTGGCGGGAACGGCGGCTCCAGCATCCCGTGGGGCACGTGCAGAATATACCGGCGTCGGTCCGGTCAGCATAAGGGAGGTAGTCCATGAAAATCATTGTGGTAGGGTGCGGGCGGATGGGGTCCGGCCTGGCGCGTTCGCTCAGCCTAAACGGCCATGCTGTGACCGTAGTGGCCCGCGACCCGGCGCAATTGGAACGATTAGGCGCTGGCTTCAAGGGCCGGATGGTGACCGGTGTGGAATTTGACCGCAATGTGTTGCTGGAAGCCGGCATCCAGCGAGTTGACGGCCTGGCCGCCGTCACTGCCAGCGACGAGGTCAACGTCGTGACGGCGCGGATGGCCAGCCAGCTCTTCCGTGTCCCGCGGGTGGTGGCCCGGCTCTACGATCCGCGCAAAGCTGAAATCTATCAGCGGTTAGGGGTGCAGACGATTGATCCCACCACCTGGGGGATCCACCGGATTTCAGAGCTGTTGGGCTATTCCACGTTGGAACCGGTGCTTAGCCTGGGCGCGGGTGGGGTTGATTTGCTGGAACTGGAAGCCCCGCCGTTGTTAGTGGGACGCACTGTCAAAGACTTGGAAATCCCCGAAGAGATACGGATAGTAGCGATCAGCCGGGGCGGTAAAACGTTTCTGCCCACCTTGGGCACGGTTTTTCAAGGCGGCGACGTGGTGCACCTGGCCGTGAACGGCGGTGCGCTGAGCCGGTTGCACTCGTTGTTGGGGCTGCCTTAGTCGGAGAGGAATTCACCATGACCTGGCGTGCACCAGCGGTGGGATGAAAATGTGAGCAGTGAGCGGTAAGCAGGAAATAGGAACTTCTACCGGCTGCTCTCTGCTCACTACTTAACTGGTTTCTATTTTCAGAGGAATTGTCCATGAACTGGCGTTCACCAGCGGTTGGATGAAAATAGGGGGGTGCACAGTCCAGCCAGTGTCGGAGCGCGGCGTTTCG
>Ga0067045_1029444_pt1 | contig 20772 bp, 14 predicted proteins | sample TerdegcTABiofilm_FD_59184 | JGI IMG/M metagenome (GOLD analysis project Ga0067045, IMG submission 59184) | Combined Assembly of (Gp0054472, Gp0054536) Wastewater bioreactor microbial communities from Singapore -Terephthalate degrading...
CCGGAAGACGTGGAACAGGCGAAGCGCGATGGCAAGCGTTGCCTGTACTTCTCCGGGAATGGCGTTCCACTCGCGGAAGACTGGAACTCGGTGCACGAGGAACTGCGCTACATCCGGGTCTTCTTCCAGCTCGGAATCCGCATGATGCACTTGACTTACAACCGCCGGAACATGATCGGCGACGGCTGCGCGGAACCCGCCAATGCCGGCCTGAGCGATTTCGGCCGCGCGGTGATCGCCGAGATGAACCGTGTGGGCGTCATCGCCGACTGTGCCCACTCCGGCTGGCAGACCAGCCTCGAAGCGGCGCGCGCGTCTTCCATGCCCATGGTCTGCAGCCATTCGGGTTGCGCGAACGTAAACGCCCACCATCGGTGCAAGCCCGACGAGGTGATCCGCGCCATCTGCGACACCGGCGGGTACATCGGCATCTGCTGCATCCCAGCCTTCCTGGGCGGCAGCGGAGACATCAACGCCTTTCTGAACCACATTGACCACGTGGTCAAGGTTTTCGGCGCGGATCACGTGACCATTGGCACCGACACCGCGTACTCCTCGCGCACCCCGGCATCTCAGCAGGGCGGCGTGCCCCGGCACAAGTCCCGCCCGCGCTGGGAGAACTTCTGGCAGCCCAATGACCCGCTCTTCGACAGAACGTGGCACGAACCGCAGATGCAGGAGAGCCTGGCGTGGACCAATTGGCCGCTGTTCACCGTGGGCATGGTGCAGCGTGGGTACAATGACGAGGACATCCGCAAGATCCTGGGGGGAAATGTGCTGCGGGTGGCGAAAGCGGTACTGCGCAGGTAGGTCGGCCATCACAGACGAGAGGGGCACTGTCATGTTTCGGCAACTCGGAAGGTCGTTCGCAATCCTCGTCGCAAGTTCGCTGCTGTTTGGTGTCATTGCGCTCTGCCAGGCCCAGGATGCGGCGCCGGCGGTGGACATGCGCGATCCGGTGGCCATCGTCCAGGCCTACACAAAAGCCTGCGCCGATAGGGACGTTGACGCCGCGCTGGCGCTGGTGACTGTGGAGGAGGGCCTGCTGCCAGGCATCAAAGTGATGCTTCGGCAGATGGACCCTGAGGCTGAAATGGGGGGCGTGGACATGAGAACCATCCTCACCGAGGTCTCCATGCTGCCTTCGGGCGGTGGCGAAGCGGACGTGGTGGTGCAACAGCAGCCGAACGAGGGCGAAGCGGCGGTGGTCACGCGCACCCCGGCGGTTCCGGCGCAGACACAGTTCGTCCTCGCGAAACAGGAGGACGGCACTTGGCGCATAGACCTTGTCAAGAGCATCACCCGGACCACCGGCAAGCCCGGCTCGTTCTTCATCGAACAGGCCAGGATGGCGGGGGCTTTGCAGGAAGGCGGTGGCAGGAATGAGGACTGGCGCGAGCAGGACATGGCGCGCAGGCTGGTGCAGGCACTGATCGATTATGCTGAGGCCAACGACAACCGGCTCCCCGCCGCCGAGACCTGGATGGACGACCTGGAGGCCTTCCTGCTGGACCCGGCGCTCCTGAAGCCCTCGGACACAAAAGACAAGCCCTCCGGTTGGGCGATCAACCGCGCCGTTGCAGGCCAGCCGCTACCCCAGGACTGGCAGGAACGACAGGGCCTCGTGCTCATCCTGCGCACGAAAAACCCCGAGCGCAATGCCGCCGAAGATGCTGAGGAGGCAATAGGCGCCGCAACGGACATGAACGAGTCGCTCATGGTCGGGCTTGCGACCGGGGAGACGATCAGCCTGCCTCCGGGCATGACCGTGCCGGCGCTCATGCGGGCCTTCGAAGCATCCGAGACCTGCCAGCAGCGGTTGCGGGCCTTGTGCGAGGGACTGCGCAGGTATGCGCGGGCGAACAAGGGGCTCCTGCCGCCGGCGGATTCGTGGTGCGACGACATCGCCCTGCACATGAGCCCCGAGATGCTCAGCCCCGAGACCTTCAAGTGTCCATCGCGGCCCGAACTGGAATGCGCATGGGCGATCAACGCCGCGCTCGCCGGGACCGACATCACCAAACTGGAGCGGCACGACCGGTACGTTCTCCTGCTGCCCGCAGTCAGGGGCGTACGCAATGAGTCCCGCGAGTTGCCACAGACCGTGGAGGAAGGCTGGCACCTGCAGCGCTGGAATCCCGGCGGGGGCTTCGGCGTCCATGTGGGTATGCTTGACGGCAACACCCGGCTGTTGTCTGAGGGAGAGCCCTATCCTCAGCCCGCCGATCCGGGCGAGCAATGGTAGAAGCCGGGACGACAAGCGGGAAATGGGGGACTGGCATCCAGCTCCCAGCCTTACCGGAAGATGGTGCCCGTACCCATTTCCCGCACCGCCACTACCAGCCGGTCAATCTCCCCGTCGTCATTGTAGAAATGGGGCGACACCCGCACGCCGCCTGCCCGCGCGCAGACAACAATGTTCCGCTCCGCGAGATTCTCCACCACCGTCTCCGGCGCTATCCCCGGCAGGCGGAAGCTCACGATACCTGATGTCTCTCCCCCGCCACGGGGAGAGGCAATCTCGCATCCCGCTCCCAGCAGGCCCTCCACCAGCCGCCGCGTGAGCTGCTGGATGCGCTCCCAGACGCGCTCCGGGCCTGCCTCCAGCAGCAGCCCCGCCGAAGCCCCCAGCGCATGGCCTCCCAGCATGTTATGCGTGCCCTCCTCGAAGCGCCCGGCATCATCCCGCAACTCCAGCCGGTACTCCCCGTAGTCCTGGGCATCTTTGACGCTCATCCAGCCAACATTCGCCGGCCGCATCTCGTCCATCGCGCGGTCCGAGACGTACAGCACCCCGCAGCCCTCCACCGAGAGCAACCACTTGTGCCCGTCAGCGCAGAGGAAGTCGATGCCCAGGCTGTCCACGTCGATGGGGATCGCGCCAAGTCCCTGAATGGCATCCACAACGAGCCACGCGCCGCGGTCCGCGCAAAGCTGCGAAAGCGCCGCAAGATCGATGCGGAAGCCGTTCGAGTACTGAACCCAGCTCAGCGAGACCGCGCGGGTGTTCGCATCCATGGCGGCGGCCACATCATCCAGCAGAATGCGGCCCTCACGCGGTTGGACCATGCGGGTCTCAACGCCCCTTGGTTCCAGCGCCAGCCACGGGTAGACATTCGCCGGGAACTCGATGGACGAGATGACCACGTTGTCGCCGGGCTCGAAGGGAATGCCCTGGGTGGCGAGAATCAGGCCGCTGGTGGTGTTCTTCGTGAAAGCCACCCTGCGGCGGTTCGTGCCGAGAAGCGCTGCGAGATTGCCCCGCGCTTCAGCCAGCCGTGCCACCCAGTCACCGTACTTCGAGTGCACGCTGTCGCGCTGCTGAACCGCGAGCAGGGCCACGGCATCTGCAGTGCGGGCCGGGATCGGCGCCACGGCGGCGTGGTTGAAGAACGCGCAGTGCTGCTTGATGGGGAACTGGGCGCGCAAGGCTTCGGGTGTCAAGTCCATTGGGGCACACTCTCCGGGAATGGTGTGGGGCAGGTTACCACGGGTCGAAGAGCCTCGCAACGCCGGGTATCCGCCCCCGCGCATCTTGACTCAATGGATGTATTCCCACATTATGTTATCCATTCAGCAGCAAACCCACCCGGCAGGCTCAACGCGCCGTGAGGAGAACCATCGGAATATGACTCGGCACTGGATCACCCTCGCCGTGGCGGCACTGGCGATCAGTACCATCGTCCCCCTCCACGCATCCGAGCAGGACGTCCGGCAGATGCTGGAGGGCGTGGAGCTGGTGGATGCCCCCGGCCTGCCCGGACCCGTCTCGGCTTTCGGCCCAGATGCTTTCGCAGTGGTCGTCGGTGGAGCGGACGGCGGCACCAAGCTCCCCCTGGTTGCCGCGACTCGGTTCGGCGAAGGCCGTGCGGTGCTCTTCGGCAAGGGCGAGTTCCTCGATGCGGCCACCATGGACCTGCACGACACCGGCCGCCTGCTGCGGAACGCGATCCGCTGGGCATCGGGCAAGGAGGAGGGCGAAATCGTCGCCGCCGTCCTGCGCCACGACGGTCTCGCGCAGTCCATCAGCCGCAATGGCATCCAGGCCCGGCAGACCGATCTAGCGAGCCTGGACGGCGTGGATGTCCTCGTGCTCAACCCCACCCATGCCCCGGCGGACAAGCTGCCCATGATCGCCGATTTCGTGAAGGCAGGCGGAGGCGTGATCGCGGGCGACCTCGGCTGGGGCTGGCTGCAACTCAACCCCGGCAAGACGCTGCCCCGGGACAACCACGCCAACCTGCTCCTCGCGCCCATGGGTCTCATCATCCTCGACGGCATCCTTGACCGCACCGCCAAGAACGGGTACACCGCTGGCGAGGTGCCGGCAGAGCTCACCAACGCAAGCAGGGCGCTGGACCTCACCATCGCCCACGAGCGCGGTGAAATCAAGCTCAGCAACGCGGAACTCGCTCAGGCCGGCGCGGTCATCTCGAACACGCTCCAGGCCATGCCGCCCAGTGACACGATACTGCTGCCGCGCATCGGGTCCGTGGTCAGCGACGCCACGCGCAATCTGGTGCCCACCCGCGAGAAGCCGATCCGCCAGGAGGATGTGCTGGATCGCCTGGCGATGACCATCGCCACCAGAGACGCGAAGAGCGCTCCGGCAGACCAGGTGAAGGCGCATCCTGCCGCCGCGACTTTCCCAGGCTCAGTACCCGACGATGCCCCGAGAGTGAGCCGCGAAGTGACGGTCCGGACGTCCACACCCGGCTGGCACAGTACGGGCCTATACGCCGCGCCGGGCGAAGTGCTCACCGTACGCATTCCCGCGGACGCGACTGAACTCAAACTGGAGGCCCGCATCGGCTCCACCACCTGCCGTCTGTGGAGCCACGCGAAATGGACCCGGGCGCCGGAAGTCGATCGGCAGTTCGCCCTGAAGAGCCCCGAGACACCGATCGCCAATGCCTTCGGTGGACTGGTCTACATTGTGGTGCCCGACAAGTGTGAGCCGCGGGAGATCGTGGCGCGGATTGACAATGCGGTGGAGGCTCCTTACTTCGTGGCAGGCGAGACCACCCTCGAGCAGTGGAAGAGCACGGTGCGCAACCTGCCCGCTCCCCGCGCCGAGATCGCCTCGGACAAGGCCATCCTCACCGTGCCCTCCGAAGTGATCCGCGAACTGGACAACCCCGCCAGCCTCCTGCGGGTGTGGGACGCGATCCTTGACCACTGCGCGGACCTGGCCGCCTTCCCCACGCGCGATCGGGTGAAGCCCCAGCGGTACTGCGCCGACGCGCAGATCTGCGCCGGATACATGCACGCCGGCAACCCCATCATGATCCCCACCAGCGCCGCGCCGGACCTGGTGAACGTGGCGCATCTTGTGAACGAGGGCGACTGGGGCCTGTACCACGAGACCGGTCACATGCACCAGAACGGGGACTGGACCTTCGGCGGCACCGGCGAGGTGACCGTGAACCTGTTCACGCTCTACGTGCTGGACCGGCTCTGCGGAATGCGCCTCCCGGACACCCGGGTGTCCACGGACAAGGTCCAGTCCAAGATCCTCAAGCACATCGCTTCGGGCTGCGACTTCGACCGCTGGAAGGGCGACCCGTTTCTCGCCCTGACCATGTACACCCAACTCATCGACGGGTTCGGCTGGGACGCTTTCAAGCAGGTGTTCGCGATCTACCGAGATCTGCCCGAAGACCAGCGCCCGAAGGGCGATGATGAGAAGCGCGACCAGTGGATGACCCGCTTCAGCCGCCACGTGGGGCGCAACCTGGGACCGTTCTTCGTGGCCTGGGGAGTACCCACATCCGAAGACGCGCGCAAGTCGCTCGAGGACCTGCCGGTCTGGATGCCCGCCAACTTCCCGCCTGAGAACCCGCGCGACAGGCGCAAGGCCCCGAAGGCCACGGTGCTGCGGGTGTCCAGCGAGAATGAGGGCGATGGCGACGCCTCCAATGCCCTGGACGGCTTCGCGGATACCATCTGGCACAGCCGCTGGCGAGGCGATGTACCCCAGTACCCGCATGAGCTGGTGGTTGACCTGGGCGAGGAGATGGCGCTCAGGGGTATCACCGTCCTGCCGCGCCAGAGCGGAGCGAACGGGTTCATCGCGACGTTCGCCCTGTATGCCTCGAATGACCCCGACAACTGGGGGCCGGCGGTTGCGGCGGGGACGTGGGACAAGACGCCCGACCTGAAGAGAGTGCATTTCGCGGAGACAGTGAAGGTCCGTTACCTGCGGCTTGTGGCGCAGGAGGGCTTCGACGGACAGCCCTGGGCATCGATCGCGGAGCTTGATGTGGTTCCGGCGGAGTGAATGGCGGGAGTAGGTTACAGCGGGTGGACGGCGGACTGACGAGAGCGCTGTCCCGAACCCCGCTGGGGCCAAGGGCCCCAGACCCCGCATCCTGGGGTCGTCGCGGCGGGTTGTCGCACACGTGAGCACACACTTCGCGCCGGAGCGCCCTACAGGTGCTCCTTGAACTCAGCGCGCACCTGTTCCACGTCGCGGGCGATCTGGCGCGCCAGTGCGTCCGGGCTGTGGAAGGTGCGCACGTCCCGCAGACGCGCCAGGAACAGCAGCCGCAGTCGCCGGCCCACCAGGTCCGGGTTGCCATCAGCCAGCAGGTGGGCCTCGATGGTGCGCTCCTGGATGCCGAAGGTGCTGGGTGGGCCGATACTTACCGCAGCCGGGACCCAGTCCGTCGCCTCTCCCGACCCATCATCCACATACGCCGCGCAGGCGTAGACCCCGTCCCCCGGCACGAGCTTCTCGGGCGTCGGCTGCACATTGGCCGTGGGGTAACCCAGCCGCCGGCCCACGTGCCGCCCCTCAACCACCTCGCCGGAGAGCTCGTACGGCCGCCCCAGCCACGTGTTCGATGTCTCCACGTCACCGGCCCACAGTTGCCGGCGAACCTCAGTGCTGTTGATCCTGCGGTCATCCACCAGGATCGGCGGCAGCACGTGCACTTCGAAGCCAAACTCCATTCCGAGTTCGGTGATTCGTTTCACGTCCGCTTCGGCATTCCGCCCGAAACTGTGGGTCTTGCTGGCCACCAGGGCGATGACGCCAAGGCGCTCCACCAAGATGTCCCGCGCGAACTCCACCGCTGTGATGTTCCGGAACCGCTGGTCGAAATCCACCACAAGGGCCGCGTCCAGGCAATGCTTGGACAGCTCTCGGTCCCGTTCCTCTCGAATCGTTAGGCGGACGTTGTTGGGCCCCGCGGGCCGAAACACCTGGGCCGGGATGGGCTCGAAGGTCATGACCGAGGACTGCACGCCGTATTCGTGGGCAATGCGGCAGATGTGGTTGAGCAGCCGCTGGTGTCCGCGATGGACGCCATCGAAAGCTCCTACCGCGAGAACGCGGTCGGTGCGTGTGAGGGTCGGATCGTCGAGACCATTGTAGACAAGCATCGTTGAGCATGCGCCTTCGAAGATGCAGTGCGGTTCCGGCAGCGAGAGTGTCCAGGCAGTATGTGCGCTACTGAAAGACCCTCCGGGGCAGTAGCTGTTTCGCCGCGCCCTCCCTGCTCACCTCGGCAAGACACACGGCGTTCTCGCCACAGGTCACCAAAGCCCATCCGCCCGGGCGCAGGTCGGGTCTGGCGACGGCATCCTCAGGCAGGCTGACGGGATTGCCGTTGGCGAGTGCCCCGGCGGCGGGCAGGTCAACGCGCACCGCCGGGATCTGCGGCAGGGCCCGGGTGAGTGGCACCATCCGCGCGGCGATGCTCTCCCGGTCGGAAAGCTCCTGGAGAGTGTTGCTGTCCTCGATGAGGTGGCATCCCTGGGATGTGCGAAGTAGGAACCCCAGGCATGCGCCACAGCCCAGCCTGTCCCCCACCATCTCGGCGAGACTGCGGATATACGTGCCCTTGGAGCAGTGGACTTCGCACAGCACCCGGGCGCGGTCGCCGGGCTCGAAGTCCAGCAGCTCGAAGCGGAAGACCTGAACCATGCGCGCGGGGCGTTCGACATCCTGTCCCTGACGGGCAAGATCGTATAGCTTGCGGCCTTCGTGGCGCACGGCGGAGAACATCGGCGGGACCATCTCAACCTCCCCCGTGAGTCCCTGTAGCACCTGCTCCACGGCCTCCCGGCGGACGGCTGCGGCGGAAATCTCCCTCACTACCTCACCTTCGAGGTCCAGGGAATCGGTGGACAGGCCCAAGATGAACTCCGCCCGGTAAGTCTTGTCTTCCTGGAGGAAGAAATCGCTCACGCGGGTAGCGCCACCGAGGGCGAGTAAGAGAACGCCTCCGGCGAGCGGGTCGAGGGTGCCGGTATGCCCGACCTTCGCGCCACTAACGCGGCGCACCCGGGCCACGACGTCGTGGGAGGTCATCCCCGGCGGCTTCAGCACATTGAGGATTCCGCAAATGGACTGGCTCATGGAGACAAGTCGGCAAGGATCTCGCGCAGTATGGATGCCGTCGCTTCTCCGGCGCTCGACTCCAGCTCGCAACCCGCCGCCAGCCGGTGCCCGCCTCCACCGAACTTGCGGCAGACGGAAGCGACGTCCGCATCCTGGGAGCGCAGGCTGACGCGCCAGAATCCAGGGCGCTCCTCGCGCAGAAGCATGGTGACCCGGGCTTCGGCAATGCGCTTGATCTCGTCGATGATCCCGTCAGTATGCTCGGGGAGTGCGTCCGCCGCCTGGAAGTCCTCGAGACTGAGGGTGGCAACGAGCACCACCCCGGCCTCGAGCCTCGCCGACGCCAGCGCCCGACCGAGTAGGCGCGCCTTGGCGAAAGGCATCTCGTCCGCCGCACGGCGAGCGATCTCAGCGGGGTTCGCGCCCGCTTCCACGAGATCCGCCGCGGCCCGAAGAGTTTCCGGACTGGTGTTCTGGAACCGGAAGACCCCGGTATCCGCGGCGATCGCACAGTACAGGCAGGTGGCCATCGATGCGTCGAGTTCCACGCCGAGAGCCCGAATCAGCTCCAGCATGAGCAGACCCGTGGCCGCTTTGCTCCCGTCGCACCAGTTCACCTGGGCGAACTCATTCTCGGCCGCATGGTGATCGACGTTCAGGGTGAAGGGCGCAGCGAAGAACGCCTGCTCCAGGTCCGCAAGCCGCCCCGGTCCGTCACAGTCAAGGGCGATGGCGCAGTCGACGGCCTGCGACGGCAAAACGGTCTGGATGGTCTCGCTTGTTGGGAGGAACTGGTAACGCTTGGGGCAGCCCTCCGGCAGGACGCAGACGGCCTCACAACCCAGCCGTGATAGCGCCAGACGCAAAGCCAGCATGCTGCCGATGCCGTCACCGTCGGGGTTCTCGTGGGTGACAACGAGGACACGCCCACAGGCCCCAAGCCGGTCAGCGATCGCCCGTACGCTGGAGAGCTGGGGACTGTCGCCAAGGCTACTCTTCGGGCTCAGACTCATCGCTGTCGGCAAGCTCCTCGGCAGACTGCCTCAGAAGGATCTCGATCCGCTGAGCCCGTTCGGCGGTTTCGTCGAGGCGGAAGTTCAGCTCGGGGATGCTCTTGAGCGTAATGCGGTCCGCCAGCACCGCGCGGATGTACTTGTGCCCGCGCCGCAGGGCCTTCATCGTAGACTGCTTGGATTCCTCGTCGCCGAGAACGCTGACGAACACTTTCGCGTGCTTCAGGTCCGCAGTCACCTCGACGCCGGTGACCGTTGCGAACCCGATCAGCGGATCCTGCAGCTCGCGCCGCATGATGTCAGCGATCTCTTCCTGCAGGAGCCTGTTGACGCGGAGTTGTCGCTGGGTGGGCATGGCGGTCCCTCCTTTACGGAGGCAGATGGGTCAGAAGACCTCGATTTCGCTGTCCTCCACAACCGCCCGAGGGTCGCTTCGCACCGCGTCAAGCACCGCCTGGAGCATCTCGCGCACGTGTCCGCCGTCGTTCGAGACGCAACTAAACCCCAGTTGCGCGCGGCGGCGGCTGTCTAGGCGGTCAACTTCGGCGGCGGAAACATTGAAACGGACAGTCAGGCGGTCCAGGAGGCTGCGGACCACCTGCCGCTTGTCTTTTAGAGTGATCGAGTCCGTGACCGTGATGTCAACGGTAAGCAATCCCACACGGGCGGGCATCGGGCTTCACCCGGAGCGCAGGCACCATCAGACGCGCCTAACGCGCCGACTCATTCATCGGACGGAGCGGGAGTTTGCGTTCCTTCTCAACCTTTTCCCAGACCTCCACGATATCGCCGCGCTCCCAGCCCCGGAAGGCCGAAGTGGAGATTCCGCATTCGTTGGGTGCGTCCAGCGACCGGATGTCCTGGTCGAAATGCTTGAGCGACTGAAGCGGCCCGCGGAAGATCTCCTCGCCATTGCGGAAGACCCGCATCTCCGCCCCGCGGCGCATGGTTCCGTCAGTGATGCGGCAACCCGCGATAACGCCGATTCGTGAGACGCGGAACAGCTCCAGGACCTGAGCCTTGCCGAGAAGCACGTCTTCGTATACGGGTTCCAACAGGCCAAGAAGCGCGTGCTGGATGTCGTCGAGCACTTCGTAGATCACTTGGTACAGGCGGATCTCGACGCCCTCATTCTGCGCGGTCTGGCGGGTATTGGCGTCCACGTCGACGTGGAATCCGATGATGATGGCCTCGGACGCCCGCGCGAGCATGACGTCGGATTCGGTGATGTCGCCCACACCTGTGGCGACTACGTTGATGTCCAGCCCGTCAAGCCGCGCGTCGAACTCCGCCAGCTTGCCTTCGAGCGCCTGGACGGTGCCCCAGACGTCGCCCTTGACGATGACATTGAGCGCGGCCTGGGCGGCGCCCTCGGCGTCCTGGAACAGGTCGCGCAGGGAGATGCCACTGACGCCGGCCATCTCCTGGGCGCGCACAGCCTGCTCGCGCTCCTCGGCGATGCGCCGGGCTTCCTTGGGGTTCTTGGCGCGGGTCATGATCTCGCCAGCTTCGGGCATTCCGGTGAGGCCAATGACTTCCACCGGCGATCCAGCGCCCATCTCCTTGACCGAGCGACCGGTCCAGGTGCGCAGTCGGCGAATGCGTCCGTGTGCAGTGCCGCAGACCACCGAATCGCCCACCTTCAGCTCGCCCTTGCGGATCAGAACCGTGCAGACCGTTCCCTGGCTGCTGTCCAAACTACACTCGATCACGATTCCCGCGAAGTCAGCATTGGGCTCAACCCACAGGTCCTGGACCTCAGCCACGAGCAGGATCATGTCCACCAGTTCGTCGAGGCCTTCGCCGGTCAACGCGGAGATCGGGACGACCACAGTGTCGCCGCCCCACTCTTCCGGCACAAGCTCGTGCTCGAGAAGCTGCTGCTTGGTGCGCTCAACATTGGCGCTGGGGTGGTCAATCTTGTTGATGGCGACGATGACCGGGACTTTTGCAGCTTTCACGTGTTTGATGGCTTCGACAGTCTGCGGCATGATGCCGTCATCGGCTGCCACGATCAGGATCGCGATGTCCGTGACCATCGCGCCACGGGCGCGCATGGCGGTGAAGGCTTCGTGCCCCGGGGTGTCGATGAAGACGATGCGCTTGCCGCTGTCAGTCTCGATCTCGGATGCGCCGATGTGCTGGGTGATTCCCCCGCTTTCGCCTGCAACGACGTTGGTCTTGCGCAGGGAGTCTAGCAGCGTCGTCTTGCCGTGGTCAACGTGTCCGAGAACGGTCACCACCGGAGGGATCTCGATGGCATCCGGGGGCCGTTCCCCTGTGGGCCGCCGCACCAGTTCCGGCAGAGGAACCACTTCGCCGGCCTTAGCGCGCCGTGCACGCTCTTCTTCCTCTTGCTTGGCGAGTTCAGCCAGCTGGCGCTCGAGTTCGGCGAGACCGTCCTGCTCGTCGTCAATGCGCGACGGGCCGCGGCGACGATAGTACTTCTCCGTCTCCTTGTCCTCGCGGGTGAGGACGCCCTCGTCCTCTTCCTTCTTCGAGCTGGCCTCGACCTCGATTTCCACCTCGGGCTCCACCGGGACCGCGGCCTCTGGCGGAGGGACGTCCCGGATGGCGCTGACGGCCGCCTTCTCCTGGGCAGCAGCAGCGGCGGCAGCCGCGGCTTCCTTGGCGGCAGCTTCCTCCGCCGCCTTCTGGGTCGCCTCACGCGCCGCGCGCGCCTGCTCGGCCAGAAGTTCTTGGACAGCCCGTGCGGTCTCCTCGTCAATGGACGTGGCCGGAGTGACCTTAGTTACGCCCAATTGTTGGAGAGCGGCCACGAGCGCCTGGCTCTGGAGCCCAAGTTGCTTTGCAAATGCGAATACGCGAACCTTCGCCAAGATCGGACACCTCCGCGGAAACGTCCCGCTTACCTTTTGGCGCACAGGGCGCCGTGCGTCTGGGTTATCGTCTGTTAGCGCAGCTTTCCTACGCCTGGCCCGGCAAGCCCTATATCACATCATCAGGGTCAGGCGGCATGTCATCGGCCACGCCTGCCGCCGCGGGGAGATCCTCTTCCAACGCGATGAGCAGGTCGCCGGTCTCCAGGTCCTCGAGGGTTGCGTCGCCACCCAGGAGCATGTCGCGGATGCGCTCCGCCTGCTCGATGTCAATGCTGCTGGCGTGGCTCGTGACCTCGATGCCCTCCTCCTGGAGGATCTCCACGAGGTCCTTGCTCTCGACTTCCAGCTGCCGGGCCAGCTCGTAGATCCGGATGCGGCCTTCGGTCCCGCCCTCGATGGGCTTCTCCTGGGGCACGGGCCGGGTGGTCTCGATGGCCTCAACGATCTCTTCCGGAGCTTCGGCCCACTGGGTCTCGCTGCGGATGTCAATGCGCCAGCCGGTCAACTGGGCCGCCAGGCGCACGTTCTGCCCGCGCCTGCCGATGGCCAGCGAAAGCTGATTGTCGGGAGCGATGACGATCGCCGCGCGCTCCGCCTTGTTCACGATGACCTTGCTGACCTTCGCCGGCGACAGCGCGCTCTTCAGATACTCCTCGACATTGTCATTGTAGCGCACGATGTCGATCTTCTCACCGCGCAGTTCGTCGACGATCGCCTGCACACGGGCGCCGCGATGACCCACGCACGCACCGACAGGATCCACCTGCGGGTCACGGCTGAGGACCGCAACCTTGGACCGCGCCCCGGACTCGCGGGCCACGGACTTGATCTCCACGATGCCGTCGTAGACCTCGGGCACCTCAAGCTCGAACAGTCGAACCACGAGCTGTGGATGAGTGCGAGAGACGATGACCTGCGGGTTCTTCGTGGTGCGCTTGACGTCGAGCACATACACCTTGACCCGGTCGCTGAAACGGTATGGCTCGCCGGGGATCTGCTCGTGTGCTGGGAGGATCGCTTCGACCCCGTCCACGGCGATGTAGACGTTCCGAGCGTCGCGCCTTTGGACCTCACCGGTACGGACTTCGCCCACGCGGCCGCTGAACACGTCGTACACGATCTCGCGTTCGGCCTCGCGAATCCGCTGCATGACCACCTGCTTGGCGGTCTGGGCGGCGATGCGGCCGAACTCCTTGGTGTCGATCTCGTGCTCTTCGTAGCGAACTTCCTGCTGAGCGGCGAGGGCTTCCATGGTCTCCTCGCCCTCCAGTTCAACCTGCGGATAGATGGGCTTGCGAGCGATCATGCGAACCGTCCCGCGCGCTTCATCAATATCCAGCCGCACTTCCTCAGTGGTGCCGAAATGCTTGCGGTAGGCGGACTGCATCGCCGCCTCTACCGTCTGGATCAGAGAGGCTTTCGGGATCCCTTTCGCCTTCTCCAACTGGTCCAGCGCCTCGAGGAACTCCCCGTTCATGTCAGTCAGTCAGCTCCCTGCGTGTTTGCGTTGTCGCGAGCGTCATCCCGCCAGCAGTTGGCGTTCCGAGCCCTCGTACCAGCCGCACAAGCCCGACGATCACGCCAGGCAAGACGTACCGGATCAGTCTTCCTCTGCGTCCTCGTCGTCCTCGTCGAGGTCCAGGTCGTCCATCCCATCCTGGTCATCCTCGACGTCGAACTCTATCTCCTCGCCGGCCCCTTCGTGGGCGCCAAGCTCCGCGTCCCAGTCATACACGAGGCGGGCGGACTCTATGTCATCGGTGGCGATGCTTACCGTCTGACCGTCGATATCAAGCTCCACGTACTGGTCGGCGAGGCCCTTGATCACGCCTGTATCCGTCCGGCGCTTACCGTCCGGGCCAGTGTGGCGCACCGCGGCTTTCTCGCCGGCGAACCGCTGGAAGTCCGCGTCCTTCACAAGCGGCCGCTCAACGCCGGGCGATGATACCACCAGCGTGTAGCGACCCTCAATCGGGTCAACGGCGTCCAGCAGCAGCGACAGGCGGCTGGACATGTACTGGCAGTCGGCCACCGTGACGCCTCCGGGCTTGTCCATGAGGACCGTTACGGTGCGGTTGCCCCTGCGCCCGCCGACCTTCAGGTCAACCAATTCGAACCCGAACACCGTGAGTGTCTGGTCGATCTCGTCGAATATCTTGTCCTCGAGCGGGTTGGCCTTACGCTTCATCCGTCCCTCATCCGTCCGCCCAAACAAAACGGAGTGGGTGAATCACCCACTCCCAGGAAACGGCCCCTGAGACTTCTCCTACTGAGTTAGATTATACCCGCAAAGTCGCGCCCATGCAAGCCCAATTCGCCAAGAATCGCGCCAAGTTGCCACTTTCGGGCGAGATTCCGGGGCTTCCCAGCGCGCGAAGCGGGTCGCGAGGAACGATAGAGGGAAGGTCTGCCCGCGGTCTGCACCGAACCTTAACAGTCCAGAAACGAAACCCTAACCACCGCACCCGCTCTCCGAAGCCCGAACGAAGAAAGGCGAGCCGCATGCGATCTGTAAGGCTTCACGGCCTTCTCATTCTTGCTGCCTTCAGTTGCTCTCCGAATGGCCTGGCGCAGCCCGCAATCACTGTCGAACGCGACGCCCTGGTGGGACCGGCCGGCCCAATGCACCTGCGCGGCGCCAACTGGGGGTGGTGGGACTGCGTGGAGTCCGGCGACGGTGCGCTCATGCAGGCCTGGGGAGCGAATGTAGTGAGGATCGCTTTCTTCTACACGAAGATCACGCATGCCCCGACTTCGGACGAACTCGGCGGACCGGGCCTCGCGCTGCTCGACGCCATGTGCCGCTGGGCCGAGGAAGCCGGCCTGTACTTCATCCTAGACTGCCACGAGCCGCCCGGCGGCTGCAATACGGCGGAATGGTGCGCTGGAGGCGCCAATCGTCTCTGGTCGGATGAGGGCCGCCAGGTACGCTTCATGGAGATGTGGCGCGAACTGTCCCGGCGGTACAGGCACTACGACCACCTACTCGCTTACGAACTCATGAACGAGCCCTGCCCTCCCAAAGACTACCCCGCGGCGGACTATCGGGCAATGTGCACTCGGCTGGTGGATGCCCTGCGCGAAGAAGACCCGGGCAGGCCCTGCGTGGTCACCGGGCTCAACTGGGGTGGGCCGGGGTCCCTCACCGACGACATCCTCCTGGACCGGCCCGGGATCATCTACACCTTCCACTTCTACCACCCGGGCATCCTGACACACTACCGGGGCGGGGATTACAGGTACCCGGGCACTGTGCCCCTCGGCACCAGGTGGATCGCGAACAGCCCCGAGGATTGGGGCCCCGACGGCACCCGCGACTGGGCAACGCTGGAGAAGAGCTTCACCGCGCCTGAAAACGCCACCCGTGGACAGGTGATGCTCCGGTCCTCCGGCAACAGCGGGACTGCCTGGTTCGATGACGTCGAGCTTCTCTGTGACGGAGAGCCGGTGGAGTTCAGCGACAACCGGGCCTTCCCTCCCGACATGCAGAGCCGCGACTGGCAGAGGGAGCGGGCCACTTCCGGCCAGTTCGCTTGGGACCCGGACCAGGGATCGGAAGCTCCCGGGGCGCTGCGCATCAGCGGCACGGACTCCTACGACGCCTGGGTCTGCGCCAGGGGCTTCCAGGTCCAGCCGGGCGCGATGTACACGGTCCGCTGCCGGGCGAAACTTGAGAACGCCACGGGAAGCACCTACCCCATGGTCGCGTGGTTCGAAGCCACCGAACAGGCGATCGACCGGGACTGGCTGCGCGAGCAGATGGTCCCGGCCTTGGAGTTCTCCCGGCGCAACCAGGTGCCCCTGTACTGCGGCGAATTCGGCTGCAGCCAGGGGCTGCCCGACGGCTCCGGCCTGCGCTGGATGCAGGACGTGGCCTCGATCCTGAACGAGGAAAGGATACACTGGACCCAGTGGAACTGGCGCGAATCCACGGGCCCGGGGAGCATGGGCGTGTGGGTGAAGCGCGCCGACGGTTACTATGGCCTCAATGGCGGCTTGTGGCGCGTCCTGCGGGATGCGTGGACGGACTGATCCCCGGCCCCGGCCGGTCCTGATACGAGGTGATCTCGCGATGTCACGCGTGAGCATGCTGTTTGACAGGTACTTCGCCGAACTCTGCCAGTCCCTGGAGAGCGGCGGAGCGCTCCTGGTGTCTCTGGATGAGGACAACCGGCCGAACCCGATGACCATCGGCTGGGCGCAGTTGGGGATCATCTGGGGCAAGCCCATCTGCACCGTGCTGGTGCGTCCGTCCCGGTACACTTATGGCTGCTGCAACTCCACGGGGGACTTCACGGTCAACATCCCCTACCCCGCGCAGGCTGACGAGGTGCTCTTCTGCGGCAGCCAGTCGGGCCGCGACTACGACAAGTTCAAGGAATGCGGGTTCACCGCAGTCCCCGCGCAGTCCGCGGAGATCGCCTCTCCGTATATTGCCGAATGCGGGGTGGCGTGGGAGTGTCGCACGGTGGGCCATACCGACCTTGTGCCCGAGAATCTCGCGGCCGCGATCTGCGAGGGCTCCTACCCGAGGGGCGACTACCACCGGGTCTACTTCGGCGAGGTGCTCGCCTGCCACGCCGACCCGGATTTCGAGGAGCGGTTCGGGCAGTACTAGCGATGCATGCCGGGCCATGCCCGGAGACGGCCATCACCCACAGGGGGTCACGGACCCCAGCGCCCGAGAGCCGTGACGAGGGAGGCCCACCATGTTCCGCAGACTGGGTCTTGTCGCCGTGCTGCTTGCCCTTTCCAGTCTGGGCGCGGCTGCCATTCCGTACAGCGTTGAGGGCAGCCGCATCACCTGCGGCCAGGCGCGGTTCACCGTACTGTCCCCCACCTTGCTGCGCCTAGAATATTCACCGAAGGGCCAGTTCGTGGACCAGCCCACGGTTCTCGTGCTGGACCGCAACTTCCCCGAATGCCCTTTCAAGGTGGAGGAGCAGGACGAGTGGCTGGTGGTGGACACGGGCCAGCTCGAACTGCGCTGGCTCGCGGGCGCGTGGCCCTGGGATGACACCAACCTGATGATCAGCTGGCATCACGGGGACAGTTCGGGCACCTGGCGGCCAGGGACGAAGGACACCGGTGACCTTGGCGGCACCCGCGGCGCGCTGGACGGCGTGAACCGTAGCAACCTGCCCCGGGTGGGCGACGGGCTGCTCAGCCGCGAGGGTTGGACACTGCTGGATGATTCCCAGCGCCCGATCTGGCTAGGCGAGGAAGACTGGCTGCAGGACCGCCCGGACTACGACTGCCGCGACTGGTACTTCTTCGCCTACGGCGCCGACTACGGCCACATGCTGGCCGAATACGTACGCCTCTGCGGGCGCATCCCCATGTTGCCCCGCTACACCTGGGGCCCCTGGTTCTCTCGGTACTGGGAGTACACTGACAGCGACCTGAAAGCCATCGTCGAGCGCTTCCGCAAACTGGGTATTCCCCTCGATGTGCTCGTGGTGGACGTGGACTGGCACAAGTACGGCTGGGAGGGTTACGACTGGGAGGAGAAGTACTTCCCCGATCCCGAGGGCTTCCTCGCGTGGGTGCATGACCAGGGCGCATACGTGACCCTCAATAACCACCCGGGCAGCCCCTTGCCCGTGGAGGATACTCACCACGCCGAAGCGACCAGGGCCGCCGGGCTGGGCGACGACGCGAAAGACAAGCCCCTGGCCTGGGACCTGGCGGACCAGAAACTGAACCGTGCCTTCGTCGAAGCGGTGCACTGGCCGCTCGAGGAGATGGGCGTCGACTTCTGGTGGATCGACGGAAATCCAGCGGCCAACAAGCGCGGGCTGAATGCCACCATGTGGTGCGCGAAGACCTACTACGACGGCACCGCGCGCCGATCCGGAAAGCGATCGCTCACCTTCAGCCGATACGGAGACCTGGGCCAGCACCGTTACCCCACCGGTTTCTCGGGCGATGTCTACTCGCAATGGGAAGTGCTGGACTACGAGGTGCCCTTCACCCTCAGAGCCGGGAACGTGGCGTTCCCCTACTGGTCCCACGACATCGGAGGGTTCATGGGCAACCGGCTGGACCCCGAACTCTACGTGCGCTGGTGTCAGTTCGGCGCCCTGAGCCCCGTCCTGCGGCTGCACAGCAACCATGGCATCCGCGAGCCCTGGGAGTACGGGGACGAGGCGCTCAGGATCGTGGGCGACTTCTTCCGTCTGCGCCACCGAATGTACCCCTACCTGAACACCTGCCAGCGCGAGGTGTATGAGACTGGCATGCCGCTCTGCCGCGCGATGTACATGCACTGGCCCAGTGCGGAGGAAGCCTACCGGTTCATGGGCCAGTACATGCTGGGGCCGAACCTGCTGGTCGCGCCGATTACCGAGCCCGGCCGGAACGGTGTGGCCACGAAACAGATCTGGCTGCCCGAAGGCCTGTGGTGGGACTACTGGACTGGCGAACCCCTGCAGGGCCCCCGGGTAATGGCATACCAGGCGCCGCTCGACCGCTGCCCCATCTTCGCCCGCGCCGGCGCGATTGTCCCCATGCAGCCTGACATGGACTATATGGGCCAAAAGCCCGCCGACCCCCTCACCGTCCACATCTGGCCGGGCGGGAACGGTTCGCTGGACCTGTACGAAGATGACGGTATGAGCATGGACTACACCGGCGACGCGTTCACGCGCACGCCAATCTCAGTATCCCAGTCCTACGGTGACCTGAGCGCGGAGATCGCTCCGCGCGCGGGGGCTTTCGAGGGCGCTCCGGGCCCGCGGTGTTGCCGGCTGGTGTTCCATGGGGTCGATGAGCCCAGGCTGGTCAAAGCAGACGGCGAGATCGTCGCTGTACGCACTGGTGCGGGCGACGACGCCCCCCTTGACCGGGCCTGGGCGCGGTACTCCCAAGAAGACGCCCTGCTGACTGTCAACCTTCCGGGTGTGGACCCGGCGAAGGGCATCAAACTCGCGGTGACCGGGGCCGCTGACGGGGAATCCCAGGCCAGGCGCGTCCGTCTCAAGGTTCTTCTCACCTGCGCCGAAAACGCCGGGCGTGTCGCGCGGGACGGTGGACTGCCGCCAGACCTAACGGCTTGCATCGATGGCCTCAGGGAATCGTGCCGCAGCGCGATGGCCGGAACCGTGGACGAGGACGCCCCCCTCCGAGCCCTGCGCGAGGCCTGGCAGGCGCTGGCTTCAGCCACCGGACAGGACGATGCGCGGCATACCGCGATGTCGGCCCTCATCGGGCTCAACGCCCACTCCGCAATCAGCGCCGGTGCGGATGAGCGTGCCCGCCGGGTGCGGGTCACGGTGAGCAGCAGCTTCAGTCTGCCCGGAGCGGAACTGGCGCTGACGCCAATGCTTCCGCCGGGATGGATAATGGCCGGGCAGGCTGACGGGGCACTGACGCTGTTTGACCGCGGCGCCGGAGGCACGTTGGAGTTCGCCGCGGTCGCTCTTCAGAGAGAGCAGAACCCGCCAGTGGGCCTCCTGCCCTTCGGGGCCGTGGGCACGGTCGCTTGGGCTGGCGGTTCATTGCCGGTTCGGGCCATCACCGGTCTTGACTGCACATTCGTGCAGCAGTGGCGGATCATCGGTCCTTTCAGCAACCGCGACGGAGGGGGCCTTGAGACTGTCTATGAACCAGAGACCAATCTTGATGTGGCCCGCAACTACTCGGGCATGGATGGCGAGGCGAAGTGGGTCAAGACTGGCTGGCGCCTTCCGGATACCAGTGGAGACGCCCCGGTGTTCATCAACCTTGAGCCGCTCATCACGCCCAAAGATAAGGCCATTGCGTACGCAGTGACGTACCTGGTCGCGGAACGGGACATGGACGCGGTGCTGTGGGTAGGCACGGACGATGGCTGCAAGGTGTGGCTCAACGGTGACCTGGTTCTCTCCCACCCCGAGCCGCGGCCGCCGGATCCCGGCCAGGACCAGGTGCCCGTGAGTCTGCGGCGGGGGAGGAACACCGTGCTCTACAAGGTCGCCAATGAGTTCGGGCAGTGGGGTCTGTACCTGCAGGTGCTTGGGCCCGACGGAGCGCCGCTCAACGGACTGACCAACACAATCGACGCTGACGGATGATCCCAGGGAGGATCGGGGGCGCAATTGTCACTCACCGCCAAGATGGTGGCAATCCTGACCGTGCTGGTCCTGGTGCAGGCCGCTATTGACTACGTGGCTCAGCAACGGCTCATCATGCCCCACTTCCAAGAACTGGAGCGCGACTGGGCCCGGGCCGACATTGCGCGTTGCCTCAACATCATGAACGAGGAACTACGGCAACTCGGCATTCTGTGCGAAGACTGGGCCGCGTGGGATGACACCTACGAATACGTAGCGACCGGGGACCCGGATTACGTTCGTAGGAACCTGGTTGAGTCCACCTTCGCCGACAGCCACCTGGACCTGATCTTCATCTGCGATGTCAGCGGGAAGGTGGTCTACGGACGCGCTCTCGCCCCGGGATCGACCACCGCCACTGTCCTGCCCGAGTTCCCGCCGCTCAGACTGCCGCAGGACCACCCCGCCCTGCTCGGGGGAACCAGGGGGCGAACCCTCTCCGGCGTCATGATGACCGGACAGGGCCCCATGCTCCT
>Ga0067045_1029445_pt1 | contig 20771 bp, 18 predicted proteins | sample TerdegcTABiofilm_FD_59184 | JGI IMG/M metagenome (GOLD analysis project Ga0067045, IMG submission 59184) | Combined Assembly of (Gp0054472, Gp0054536) Wastewater bioreactor microbial communities from Singapore -Terephthalate degrading...
TATAGTAGTCATCGGCGGGCTCTCCTCCTTTTGATCTGTTTGTTCACCTTGATCTTATAGGAAGACCCGCCGTTTTGCAAAAAAAATCACCCATTATGGGACTTTTGAAAGAGCCTCTATTGTATTGGTTATTTTCCCCTGAGTTAAATATCCAATATAAATAAAATATATAAATTTATCGCAAAAATGTGTGCGAACGTATAAGGAAATGCATGTTAGCATGGGGTTCGCAAAATCCTTCGCTATCATTTTCAAAAAGCAAGTTTCAAAATAATAGAGGACCTTCAATATCGAAACTGTGATTGACACCAATATGTTCTACCTTATATTTCCAGTTATCACCCAAGAAGTAATATCGAATACTGTCTTTTTGTTTATCAATGATTTTTTCCAGTTTTGCTTGCACTATTCGTGCTTGTGTCGCATCTAGTACACATTCAAATACAGAATGTTGGACTCTCTGTCCATAATTCTGACATATCTTTGATACTTTCCGGAGCCTGCGTTTCCCTTCGATAGTTTCGGTGTTTACATCGTATGTAATGAGAACCATCATGTTTGTGTAGCTCCTTAAGTCCAAAAGAAAGGAGGATACTCATCTAAGTCTCCTCTTAGACATCGGGCAAGTAGTAAGGCCTGCACATGCGGAATTAGGCCGAATGATATAGTTTCCTTTAAAAAGGGATGACTCAATGATTCTTTTTTTCTTTCCTGCCAGGTGGTAAGTACGATTTTTCTGGTTTCATCACCCATGAGTATTCCTCCGCTTTCCTTTTTCACGAATCCTTTGGCCGCAACTTGCTTCCTATTCACTAAAGAGAGCGCTAATCGATCAGCGAAAATAGGCCGTAGTTCTTCCATCAGATCAAGGGCTAACGATGGTCTACCCGGCCTGTCCTGATGAAGAAAGCCCACATAGGGATCCAGACCTACCGCTTCAAGTGCGGAGGCAACGTCTTGTGCCAATAGAGTGTATAAAAATGATAACAATGCGTTCATATTATCAAGAGGAGGCCTACGGGACCTTTCTGAAAAATGAAACTCTTCTTTTTGCTGCAGAATAAGTTCATTGAAGACGCTAAAGTACGCTTTAGCCGCGCTACCTTCGAAAGCTGTGAGTTCCGAAAGGGAATTGGATTTAGGAAGCATTAAAATTATTTCTTTTAGAAAATCAGAAGTTTCTCTAAGGATTTTTACATTCACCACCAGTTCATGGTCACGGATAGCTCGCTCAAGCACTTTCCGACAATTTGCCAGTTTTCCCAGTATGAAGTTTCTAGCGAAGGATAGACTTTCCTTTGCATTTTCAGAAATTAGATATTGTTTTTTTCGCAATAACACATTCCCTGAAACTTCACCTATCACGCGCGCTTGGAATTTCCCATACGGAGTCAAATAACATAAACCTATATTTCTTTCTATACAGGCCTCCATCAGCGCAGGGCTGGTCCCTAAATAGCTAAAGCAAAATATGTTTTGGATGTTATGAAGAGGCAAACGAGAAGATACCTTATCATCTTTTCGGATAACTATGTTTTCCCCATCCAGTGATAAATAAACATCTGGGGATGTGATATACAATACATTCAAGAGTCTTTTCATTTTAATTTCTCGAAATAGGATGAAATATAGGCTGATGCGCTTTCCTTTTTCCCATGTAAGGTTGGGATGCATATATCGTATAGCGAGCAGGAACGACAAGCCTTAGATTTTTTTACTTTTGGAGTATACATGCGTCTAAAGTAACCCTGCATCTCCAGACAAAGCTCTTTAACGAGAGTCCTCAGTTCATTGGTGAATAAAACTTGATCCCTGTGCCTGGTTAAGCCATAGTAGATAAATCCGCTTGGAATTTCTGTGGAAAGCATCTCCTCTAAACACATGGCTTGAGCACAGAGCTGAACCTCGTCCACAGGTTCATGCTTAGGTTTACCCCGTTTATACTCTATGGGCGAAGGTTGGTAACGTCCCTCTCTGCCGGCCAATAGAATCCCTTCCGAAGATAGAGTAAACTCCACAACATCGCACCTACCTACGAGTCCTAAGGTATAGGAAGCAATCGGAACTGCCCGGGAAATAACCCTCCCCTGACGCGACTCGGTGAACAAGGGATCATCCACCTGTTCATGCAAAATTCTCCCCTCTGCAGTGAGGAAGTTATCCCTCCATTGATTTTCCACATGGATTAGAGCCCATTGCCTCCGGCAGAATAGAAAATGTTGAATCCCTGATAGGGGAAGTAATTCATCTTGTGTGTACTCTCGTTGCATAACTGATGTTTTACCTTCTTTCCATCCCCTGCTTTACGCAGGGGGGATAGGTGTGTGAAAGTTATGTATTAAAGCATTTCTATCAAAGAGACACCTTTGAGAAGTCCATTGTTCTCGATATTAACTTCGTAATCTGTGAAACTTCGAGGGAGATGTGCTTCGGGTTTCTTTTTTACGGTTATTAACTCGAATAATTTGTGAGCAGGGGCATTTCCCAATTCGTTTTCATGTTTAAATACGAATAATTTTCTAGTCGCCATTTTGCCTCGCGCCGCAGACCGGTCATGCTCGAACATATTTTTGATCGCATCCCAGAAGAGTTCCAGGTCTTCTTCTGAAAAGCCCGTGCCTTTGGTCGGGTCATTGGCGAGTTTTGCGGAGATGTAGCCCTCCACACGGTACAAGCCGTAGGGGACGATGTGCTTGCGTCCCATTGTACGCTCTTTGTCGACTTCTTCTTCGCGGGTAACGGTAAGGCGGGTCACAGTAACTTCCTGTTGTACGATGGGGTCAATGCTGCGGGAGAAGTTCAATTGCACGGGTCCACGCACCTGACCGCAGTTCAAACCCGTACTCATCACTGCGCCAAACGTTCGAACATCAAAGAAGTTGGCGCAAATCCAAGCGCGGGCGCGCTGAACATCATCGGGTTTCGCTTTGAATTGTTTATCATTGGTGGGCAAATTGACCGCTTTGTAGGCTTCGACGTGATTTTGATTCAACGGAATGCCTTCCTTGATATAAATACGATAACCCGGCGCATCGCCCTTGACCAATTCCACATAGTTGCGGATTTTGCGCTTTAGGCATACATCGGTGACGATACCGTAGCCCGTTTCGGGGTCAATGCGCGGCATGTTTCCTGCATCTGGGTCTCCGTTGGGATTGCCATTCTCCACATCATAAAGTAGTACAAAGTCATAACGATTCTTTAGATTCATAAAGCGTTCTCCTTACCAAATATGTTTATATATCTTCGTTACTCGAAGATTTTATTACTGATCATGTCTATGTGATGCTATCCGCTAACATCTTTCTTAATAAAAAATGACTGGCGCTGGTGATAGTAGCCCAAAACGAACAATCCTTGCTCCTCGATCGTGAGACGAGCAGGAAAGGGTTTGGCTTCGAGCAGGCCCAGCAATTCCTCAATTTTTTTATCCGATACGCCACCGTACTCAGCTTTGGTCGTCCAATGATGGGCAAGTCGCAGCAGGGTAGGGAAGACGCTAGCGGGCGAGGCGCAGGCAGATGTGAAGTAACGGTCTTTGATGGTGGCGTTGATGTTTTCGCCAATCGCTTCTTTCTGCGCCTTTTCCAGCACGGCGAACAAACGCCCTAACACATAGGCTGGGTGTATGAAAGATTCATTTAATGACATCTGTAATGCCTCCTTAAAATGATTTTGGCCATGGCGGCGATATTTACGAATGAGATGTGCCTTGATGTATGCGGCGCGAATGTAATTGATTTTTACGCTGCGCGGTTTGCCCTTCTCGCTCGTTTCATCCGTGTCGTGGCGGATGCGGTTGAGTATGGCGGCGTATAAGCCTTCGGGATAGGGCGCGCCCGTGAGGATGGAACATATGAACGCCCCGCCCAAGAGTGACCAGGACTTTTTCACCTCGTCGTCGCGTGATTTCACTTTGGGCGACACGCACTCGGCAAGGATGCTGGAGGGCGAGATATAAGTCGGCTGGTTGGCGTACTCCTTCTCGATGTGCAGGTCGTCGTAGTGCTGCATGATGCGCTCGGCAAGCACGCCAAACGGCTCGGTGAGAAAGAAGCGCACGGCAAGGCGTGAGGCGTTTGGCGCCAGCCCCAGCACATAGAAACGCGTGTCTTTATTCAACTCGTTCTCGACCTGTTTGCGTAATTCTGTAAGGTCAATTGCTTTTCCCTGCCGCACCGCTTCAGCGACTTCGCCCATTTGCTTTTCGGCTTCTTTGGCGCGTTTGCGTTTGCCGTTGTTCTCTTCGGTTTCGTCTTCTTCCTCCTCTTGCTGAGATTCTGGCTTTAGAAACGAGTAGAAGGCGCTGGCGTAACGATTGTCAGGTGTATCTGCCCAGTAGACGACTGTGGTGTCGCCTAGAAAAACAGGCTGGTTGGGGTTTTGCCTTGAAAGCAGGAAGTTGAGCGCCACGCCATAGCCTGATGCGGCGCGCTGGCTGATGGGCGAATTTGCGCCTTGTTCTCTGCCGTAAGAAGTAAAGGCATCCAGGTTGAAACTCACCAGCGATGCGCCTTTGGTTTGCGCTCCCGGCACACCCTTGATGTCGGGGTGCAGGCGTGCCACTGGCTCTTTTTGCCCCGTGACCAGGCACTGCATTTCGGTTGCCTGCTGCCCTGTCCTGGTTTCTTCCCAAACGCGCCGAATTTCAGAGTCATCCAGCACGTTCTTGCCCTGTACCTGAAAAATAAGATTGCCGCCTTCCAGCAACCCTTCCAGATGACGAGCAATGACAGGATGTTGCGATGCGGTTTGCGGGTCGTGCTTTTGCAGGAAAGCAATGACCGCACGTGCAGACGAAGAATTGACTTTTTCAAGAATTTCGATATTCAATTCTCGAAATGCCTCGAAACGCTTCTGCGCATATACCGGGTCTTTGGCTTCTTTTCCTGTCAGCCCAAGCACATACGCCGCATTGTCGCACAGAAAATTGGCGGCGATGTTCACGCTGCGCTTGACCTGTTCGGGGACATTCATGCGGCGGGGACGTTCTACCGTCTTTTTTCCCTGCTGAACGGGAACAGACAGTGGAATGATGTCCAACAATTTGCCTTGCTCGGACAAATTGAGCGCATAACTGACAGGCGCATTGCTGTATCCAGGATCAGCAATCTCCACGTTTTCTGGCGGGTCTTCGCGCAGAATCTGGTAGTAGTTGTAGAGTGCCTGCAAAATCATCGCCGCACCTCCTCAGGCTTTGGCACGACAATCACGCCATCCTCCATCATTGCGCGGAAGAACATCGGCTGAATGTCGCGCGGGTTGGAGAAATCCAGGTCATAGAGCATGTAGCCCAGGTCGTTTTTGCCAGTCAGCGGGCTTTGGGGAATGTTGCGCTTGTCTTCGATGAGCGTCACTTTGGCGGGGAATTCGCGCGTCCCCAGGCAGGGGGCGTGAAAGCACTGCCCCGCCCGCAGGCGGCGCAAAACCATGTTGTAATGCTTTTCCTTTGTGTCGTCTGGCCCAGCCTTATCCGTCAATTCGAAGTGCGCCTCGATGACGTAATCCACGTCCTTCAAGACCATCGCGGCACGCTGCTGACGAGCTTCGGCGGCAGCGATGTAGAGCGGCTTATTTGCTCCTCTCATCACCTGCAGGGCGTTATCCACCGAAGCCTTATCGCTCACCTCGTTGCGGCGGATGTTGGTAAATTGGATTTCTTTCAGGACGTGGATTGTATCTATCACCCAGCGGATGGCGGGCTTCCAATAGACCGCCTCGATGATGCCGCGCGCTGCTGACGGGGTGATGACATCGTAACTGACGCGCTCCACTTTCATTTCGGGACGGGTGAACAGGGCGTAGGGTCCCTCTACGCGGATGGTGATACCGTATCCCATTTGTCGAACCTCCTTTCGCTTTCTTGTAGCGCAAATCTCCGATTTGCGTGGTTAAAACAACAACCCATCCCCGCTGCCGCTTTCGGGGACGAGCAGACCCCTATCGGGGTTGTAGTATTCCTGCAAAGCATCAGGGTTCAGAAAATTATAAGTGTCGTCAATTGTTAAAACTACTCCTTTTGAACTGAGTTTATCAAACTCGCCCTCGTAAATCGAAACCGTGTAGGGCTGAAGTTTCCGCAGCGTAGAAAATGGATACTCGGTGTATTTCAATTCTTCAATCAGCCGCTCTGCCTCCTCATTGTAGGGAATAATCACCGTCACCGTTGGGTCTTCGATGATTTGGAATTTGCGCGCTGCCGTCTCGAAAGCGAACTCACCCTCTTGACTATCGAAACAATCCAGAATGCGCTTGACATCGAATGCCTGTGGGTCTTGCAGGTTATACAACTGCCCGAAAAACGCCTGAATTGCAGGGATGGAAATCGGCGCTGCGGCGTGGTCGCGCAAGACCATGCGAGCGACCTCCGCCGTTTGCTTCAGGAAAGTCGGCGTTTTCTTGATGAACTCCGACTTCGGCTCGAAGACGAACATCTCGCTCACGCTGCGCTTCATCTCGCGGTTGACACGCCCCGCCGCCTGATTGATGGAATCCAGTCCCGCAAGGGCGCGGTAGCCGACGGGGAAATCCAGGTCAATGCCCGCTTCCATCACCGTTGTCGAGACCACGCGGCAGGGCTGCCCGCTCGATAGCCGCTCCTTGATTTCCTCCAGTTTGGCGCGGCGGTGCGCGGGACACATCAGCGTCGAAAGGTGATAATTCCCCTCGCCCTGCAAGCCGCCGAACAGTCCGCTGGCGTGGCGACGGGTGTTGACGATGCACAGGACTTGCTCGTGCGCGTTCAGGCGCACGAGCAGCTCTTCATCGGTCAGCGTTCCCAAATGTTTCACTTCCACGCGCTTGTAGAAGTCAAACAATTCCTGCGGGTTGGGCGCGAGTTCCTTCACTTCCGTCTTTTCAGGCAGGAAGCGTTCCAGCCCTGGCTGGGTGGCAGTGCAGAAAACCGCACTTGCGCCGTAATTCGAGACAAGTTCCCATACGGCTGCCATCGCCGGTCGCATGTATTCTCGCGGCAGCATTTGGGCTTCATCGAAGATAATCGCGCTCTTGGCGAGATTATGCAGTTTTCGGCAGTGCGATGATTTGTTAGCGTACAGCGACTCGAAAAACTGCACATTGGTCGTGACCACTATGGGAATATCCCAGTTTTCTGCTGAGAGTTTGAGTTTGGCAAGCGCGCTGTTAGTGCGGTCATCGGGATTGTCCTTCTTTTTGTCTTCCCAATCGAAGTTGGAATGATGCTCCAGCACGTTTTCTTCGCCAAAAATGGCTTTGAACACTTTCGCATTCTGCTCAATGATGGTGGTAAATGGGATTACGTAGATGACGCGCTTTAGCCCATGCGCGGCGGCGTGATGGAGCGCAAACGCCATTGAAGCCAGCGTCTTGCCGCCGCCCGTCGGCACGGTGAGCGAGAAGAAGCAAGGTTCTTCGGTTTTCCCTTTTTCGATGCAGGCGTGAAGGATTTCATTCCGTTTGCGGTTGATGTAGCTGATGGGGTTCTCGAATCGCTTCAGGTAGGCGTCCATCTTATTGCGCAAAGTCGGGATGTCGTCATACCCGCCGCGCGGCTTCGCTCCCTTTATATAGGTTTCGGTTTCCTGAAAGTCAGCGTCCACCAACGCCGAGTAAATCATGCGCGTCAAGAAGGAAAGCGAAAAGCCCAGATAATCTTTGGGCGGTTTATGCGGAATGATGGGCAGGCGCAAGGGGCGGATGGGCAAACGCTGCGGGAAGGGAAGAGCCGAAATATCCAGTTCGCTTTTGTAGGCGCTGTAATCTGGAATGTTGTTTTTCAGCCGCCCGCAGAGTGTGCTGCCCTCCAGGTCAGTTTCGCTGCCATAATCAGGCAAGCCCGCATGATGTCCCAGAATGGGATACGCCAGCAGTTGAGCAAATACTTGCTGTGGCTGACCTCCTAGCAGGGCTATTAGTTCCTTCGCTCCAGCGGCAGAGTGGTCTACACGCGGACCGCCCTCCAGCCGCTTTTGAAACTCAGCGGAGTATTTGCCCAGGTCGTGAATCAGCCCAGCAATGTACGCCAGTTCCGCAACGTTAGCGTCCGCACCGAAATCGCGCGCCATTTCGGCGGTTTTCCGCAAATGATCAATCAGCGGCTGCCAGTATTCGCGGTCTTCGTCTTCGCGACGATGTGCAAAAAAGCGATTTTTCCTTTCAAATATATGACCCACCCCGTATATCCATGAAAGCCTTCGTGTCTCATTCTCCAAAGTTTTTCGCAGTTCTTCCGGTTCCAGTACCTCACAATCTGCGCCCCAACCTCTTATCCAAGGGAGTAATTCCTTTGGTTCGGATATAGATGCTTTCCAGAGAAGAAACCCATCTTCCTGCTCCTGAAGCTGTTGGGATCGGTGCCAGCGGGTTTCCTTAACACGGTTTACAACCCTGGGATGGAACTTCAATACAATTTCAATCGGCTCTTCCTCTGTATACCAGATACCCCAGGCATCGCTGAGGAACTTGCGGGGGTCAAAATCAGGAGGTATTTCATATGTATGCTGAGATGATTCTACCCGCTCTATCCGCTCAATTTTATAGGTTCGAATACGGCCTGGAGGCTCACTGTAGCAAATAAATTGGGTTGTTTGTCCTACTGCGTAGGGTTCGATAAAATAAGGGCTTACTAGATACTCGAATACCTTCCCAGCTTTTTCGCTCCTGTGCCAAATCCGGATTTTACGCCCATTGGCCCAGGCAATGGTTAGCTCTTCCAGGACATGGAGATATATGCGATCATCCTGCTGCGTTTCTTCATCCATCCTGTCTGCCGATTTCAGGATATGGTGGCTGATTCTTGGCACCCACCGCTCCATTGCAAGACCCAATTTACGTAGAGCAGATGCCGCATGTGGATTCTTCCTGTCCATTCGGGTAGCAAGCAAACGCGCTGACAGATGCAACGCTAAAGCTTCATGGATGTTCAGGTGTAAGTTTATTAAATCTGCCCTTCGGTCTATCTTTAGCTTCCCATCATCCTCCAGATAAATATTACGTGGAAGATCGGCCAAATATCGGTTTATGGTGGAACGATTTACCTGGAGTTTCCTTGCAATCTCTGCCTGCGTTAAACCTTCTGGATGGGCAAGCAATAAAGCTTGGATCTGTAGAAGCCGTGATGCTTTATTCTCTGCACGGTTCATTCTAAACCTCAAAAGAATTACTACTCATTAAGCGAAAGTTGTTTGATGAGTACATTATCAAATGCTTTTGTTGCAAGTACTGCAACAAAAAAATAAGTATTTCTCCAATTTCAAAATGATTGCGTTCCCGTAGAATCCCGGCCTGTCCTGCTCTGCGTAACGCATAGTACATGTACGGGTAGTATTCGATCGCTTTCCCCACCAGGGTGAGGGTAAGGGTAAGTGTTTGGCGTTCCTCTCCAGGCATCACGTCAGTGGCCAGGAGAAACGGGTGGCTTCCCCTGTCCCGTCCTTCCAGCACTGCGGGCTGGGTTTCGAGGGGTGTTTCAAAAATCCAGGAGTAGGCGCATGTGTACTTCAGGCCGTACTCGTTGCAGGGCCTTCTCCGGAAAATACAGGTTAGCCGCCTGAGTTCTTTCCCCAGGATACTGCGAAAAAGAAAAGAGGGAAGGGTGGGGAAGGCAAGAGGCTTCGCAAACTGAATTGTATGTTCAATTCGCCGATACTGTAGAAGCATCGCTAGGTTCCAGTATATGCAATCTTCCAGCGCTTGCAAGAAGATCCAGAATTTTTTTCCTTTTTTCCTTTTACGCACTCCCCCTTTGGTTTTCACTAGAACAAGCCTACCAGCCCAATGGACACACTGAACAGGGCTTCACCGTCCATGATGAATAAGGAGGGATTAAAGAAAAGACTTCCGGAAGGGGATATGGAAAAGAGGAACGGCAGGCCGAACCCAAACCCTGTTTCGCTGTCTGTTTTATCTACCGAGTTCCCATACGAGTCTTCCAGGGTGAGTTTCGTACGGCTGTAACTGAAACCTATCGAGGGGATCAGGGCAAACGACGGGGTAGCGTTGTACCGGTGGAATACATTAAATCCCAAGAGTATGGAGGTTGCACTCATGTCCCAACCCAAATAATCGAGAACCTCGGAGCCGTATGTTGCGAATCCCACACCCCATGCGAGTTCTATGGACAGGGGAATTTCGGAAGTCTGTTTTACCGGGAATGCGGAAATGGACAGGCTTAAAGAGGTAGCGGAAAGATCATCGATCATTGGATCTTCGATACTGATTTGAGAATACTGGATCCCCAGGTCTGCGTAACCCTGGATGGACATTCCCGCTCCTAGATCGAAGGAAGTAGAATCTTTATAAGAAGTGAATCCCAACGAGAATCCGAAAGCACTTCTCTTATTCGGCACATATTCGCTTAACGCGGATAGAGGAGAGAGGAAACAAAGTGAAGAAAAAGGAACAAACAGGATAGATAGTATGCTTTTACTTCTTCTTACCATGGGTACCTCCGGCGTGTAATTCCGCAATTCTTGTGCCAGGTGCTGGATCTATCCAGGTGTGATCTTGCAGGAAGAGATCGAGAATCAGCGTGCAATTTCCTGAGTCTACAATTATTTATACAAAATAGAATTAAACCTAGAATATATTCCGCGTTGCCCGATAGCCTCAAGCCGCACCAGCCCACTCGTCAAAAGAAGTAAAAAAAACAAAGGTAGAAAAGGTTACTGAAGTTTTCCAGCCCGCAACTTTTGTTATGATGGCAATATATGCTCGATACTACCCCTGCTCCACGACGGGGTTCCTTAAAATCCCTATTCCACTGATCTCCACTTCCACTTCGTCCCCCGCATGGATAGGCCCAACCCCGGAAGGCGTCCCGGTGAGAATAATATCCCCTGGCTCGAGACTCACGTTTTCAGAGATAAAGGAAATCAGTGCTGGAATCTTGAATATCATTTGCTGCGTATTTCCAGACTGAACAACCCGTCCGTTTACCCGGCATGTGATCTCCAGATTCTGGGGATCCCCTATACGCTCAAGGGGGACAAGGACGGGACCTAGAGGACAGAAGGTATCAAAGGACTTCCCTCGAAACCAGCCGGATACATCGGTTTCCTGGATATTCCGTTGACTTACATCATTAGCGCACGTAAATCCAAGAATGTAGTCCATCGCCTTTTCGACAGGAATTCCCTTACAGCGACGGCTGATGATCAAGGCTAGTTCTGCCTCATGATCCGTTCGAGGGTTCGAGAAGTTGTATTTCTTGACAATCCGGGGAATCACAATAGGTTCTCCGTTTCCGATAAGAACGTTGGGTGTTTTCGCGAATAGGATGGGTTCTTTTGGGATATCGATGGCAGACCCCTCCTTTCCCGCCAAAGCTTCTTTCAAATGCTCGAAGTAGTTTCTTCCTACAGCAATGATTTTGGTAGGGGAAACTTTGTATGTTTCTTTTTCTCCTGAAATGGGCAGAACAACCATGAACATCCTCCTATGTATGTAAAACACCCTGTTCCATGAAGCAATTCTTTATCTCTTCTATTAACCTAAGATACTCGGGACTTCCCAGGGCTTCCCTGAACCGTGGTCTAGGCAAATTTATACTGATATCTCGGTATATTCTGCCTGGGCGTGGTGTCATCACGATGACTCTGTCCGCTAACTGTACGGCTTCGAACACGCTATGGGTTACAAAGAGGACTGTTTTGCGGCCCGCGAGCCAGAGCTTTTCCAGATCAATGCACAGTTGATCACGTGTAAGGGCATCAAGAGCTCCGAAAGGTTCGTCCATAAGAAGAATGGGCGGATCATGGAGCAATGCCCTGCAGATTGCAGTTCTCTGTTTCATTCCCCCTGATAGTTCATACGGCCTACGATCTTCGAATCCCTCCAGGGACACCATTTTTATGAGTTCCCTGGCCCGGGGTTCGTAGATGGTGCGGGGTAAACGACGCATATCGGATTGGAAAAGTATGTTCTCCAGGGTTGTTAACCAGTCCAGGAGCACAGGATTTTGGAAAACAATTCCTAAATTCGTATACGGCCCTTTTACTTCTTCACCCGTGATCAGTACATGTCCATCCGTAGGGGGTACTAGACCTGCGACAATCATGAGGAAGGTGCTCTTGCCGCACCCACTTGGCCCTACTACTGCGATGAATTGCCCTGCAGGGATTTCCAGTTCGATACCGGCAAGAGCTTCTACCCACTCACCGTTGGACTGATACCGTTTTGTTAACTTTTCTACAATGATCATGTGCGTATTCATTTATTGTAGGAACTCATTCGTATAACAATCAGAAGGTTTCAAGTTAGGATCCAAGCCTCGATACTGACGCATGATCTGAATTGTTTGTTCCCAGTCCTCGGGTACATTGTATAGGAGAGGTGCATTCGGATTATTGGGGGATTTGAGGAGGGTATAGTAGGCATTTGCCTGTTGTGCAATTACCTTTGGATCTAGATCGGTTTTGGCCGCCACGGTTACTTTCACTGCATTTTCTTTATTGTTGCCCCAGGCTTCTAAACTTTTTCGCGTTGCCCTGAGGAACCGTTTTAGAAGGTCAGGATTTTGCTTGATGGTGTCATGGTGTACCCATAGCCCTAAATTTAACACATTCACACCATAATTTGAGAAATCTAATGTTACGACAGGAACACCCTGCCCTTCAAGAATGAAGTTTTGATCTGCGGAAGATCCCAGCAAAGCATCCGCCTTCCCTTCCAGAACCACAGGAACTTTCGCGGAGGCATCGACATAAACCAGTTCGATCTTTTTTGCATCCAAATTATTGGCAGCCACAACCGCTGGCCAGATTTGAGTAAGTGAGTCGCCCGCAGTTACTGCAAGCTTCTTTCCCTCAAGATCTTTCAATGTGCTAATGCCTCGATCTTTCCGGGCCACTACGGCCAAGGAGGACCGGGGGCTAACCATACCGATGCATTTGATCGGCATTCCTTTTGCGAGGGAAGGCAACAGTGCGGTAGCATCCGCTAGACCAATCATGTCGGATTTATTCGCTATAAGTTGCCCCACAGTTACAGACCCTGTTCCGTCCAGGATCTGTAGATCAATCCCTTCCTGCTCGTAGTACCCTAAAGACTTGCCCAGGTAGTAAGCAACATGGGGACCTGTAGTTTTCCAGTTCAGCCGAAAAGTTACCGGTACAAGACGGGTTTTTGGTGTTTCCTTTGCCCCTGCTGCCCAGCTCAAAGATAAAGGAAGTAGAATCATGCCAATAAATAGAAGTGCCATGATGCGTGCAGACATCCTCTTCATGTCAAACCTCCTTGCCTATTTTAAGTCTCTCTTAAAGAGAGACATGATCGCTCAACTAGCGGCCGTTTCGATCCGCTGCGATACATGCCAGGGGAGAAGTAGCCGTTCTAAGAATTCCACTACATAGTAAAGAATCAACCCGAGGAGCGTCAAAACTGCTATTGCAGCAAAAGAATAATCCGTTCGCATGTCCCCGTTTGCGGTTAAGATTATAAAACCAAGGCCAGCGTCTGAACCTATAAACTCTCCAATAATTGCCCCTACGGCTGCTGATATTGCAGCAAGTTTGAATCCAGCGAAAAAGTTAGGTAAAGCTGCTGGCAACCGAACACGGAAAAATACGTCGATCGCTCGTGCTCCGGTGGATCGCGCTAAGTTTACGATATCTGGATCAAGGGAGCGCAACCCCACGATACCATTAAGCACAACTGGAAAAAAGGAAAGTAGGAATACAATAGTCACCTTTGGAAGAAGACCGAAACCGAACCAAATAACGAAAATCGGAGCAAGGGCAACTTTGGGCACGATTTGGGAAACTACGAGAATAGGATACACGGCCCGTTGCATGAATCGGGAAAAGGCTACCGGCAATGCAAGAAGGACTCCTGAAAGAATAGCTGTTAGGTACCCCAATACGATGCTGCGGCTTGTGTAAACTGCCGCGGCAGCCAAGTGATCTGAAAAAGCAAACAATGCTTTTAGAACTTCGGACGGAGCAGGCAAAATGTATGGCCGTATGGATAGAACCTTAACTGCAAATTCCCAGAGGAGAATGAGTATAATGAAGGATAGAGAAGCCTGGGCTGATCGACTCCAGATTATTTTTTTCAGGATATTCCGTGGTTGGGACCGGCTTTTCATGGGCATCTCCTCAATATACAGTGATTCCTGCACTTTCGTATATTCGATCTAACAGAAGCATCGCTCGGTAGCAATCCACTATAGTTGCTTTGGGGGGTTGCCCACGTATGAGTCGATCCAACGTATCCCTAGCAAACTCCCTGTACCTTTCTTCCTGGGTTAAATTCGGTAGGGTTATAGGTTCTCCATCGATGTGTTTTGCATAAAGGATCGTTTCCCTATCGATGTAGTAGGTTTGTTCCATGGCGACGAGCCACTCGAAATCACCTCCGGCCGCTAGTGTTGGAAAGGAGTACCCTGTTTCGATTGTACCTATTACACCTGTTTCGCTTATAAGGATAGCTGTAGCATACTCTTCAACAGGTTTACCATAGATTCTTGCGTGTAACGCGGCACCAGCTACCCGATAATTAGAGTTGCCTGTAAGGTAGAGAAATGCATCAGCCAGATGGGTTCCAAGGTTCCGTAGACACCCACCGCCGGAACGGCTTGGGTCCAGCATCCAGGAAACTCCATGCCTCATGTAACGTTCTGGAGACCCATTGATGATCCGAAAATACGTATGGGATATAGAGCGGTGGGAAGTTTGTTCCTGATGGATATGATACCATAACCTGCTATACCGGTTCGGAAATGCCACGGCAGAAAACAGGCCGGTCTTCACAGAAAGCTCGGCGAGAGGTTCTACCTCCCTTGCATTCCGACCCAGGGGTTTTTCGATCCCAAATGGGATTCCCAACGAAAATAAACTAGTTGCCAATTTAGGAAGCTCATCATGGGGAGCCATCGCCATGAGAAAATCGGGTTTGGTTGCAGAAACCATGGCTTCAAGAGTAGGGAATAAGGGGCAACTGGACAGTGTGGGGTGGATGTTTTGGCGCAGATCGTTTAAGTTCCCTTGCATACTGAAGCAGCCCCCCACAACTTCCGCACCCGATTCCTGGAAAGACCTATAGTGAATGGGGGCATGCCAGTGATCCAATCCTAATAGCCCAACCCTAAGGGTATTAGCCACATTACCAATATAGTTAGGTAAACAGTGTATTGTCAATAAAATAAATGGAAACCAAAATTGGTGTGTTAAGAGAGAAGGCCTGGACCCACGCAGATCCAACGGATCTGTGTAGAATAGGATAGGGAATCAAGCCCACGGCTCGGAAGTATCAAACTACGGTGAAGACGGTGCGGAAGTGGGGCGGTATGAAGCCGAGAAGAAAGCGGGGCTACAGGAGAGGAGTCGTCGACCGCACACCTGTCCTCGTGAGACAAAGCCGTGGGTGCGATTCAAGCTATAGCAGGATGTGGAGAAGCCTCTTCAGGCGGGCAAGCGGAAGAGCGCCTCCCAGTTACAGATGACATTCCTGAGTTGTACAGGGAGTATATACACCACCGCTTGCCGAAATACCAGTGTACGGCCCGCTAGAGTGCGTACGGGGCACTGTTTTTTGCCTATGCGCGGGAGAAAAGCGTAACGAACGCAGCGGTGTTCTTGCTGGAGCTGTACCAGCATATGCAGGCGTACGGGATGAGTCTTCGGGGTTCAGTGGTGCAAACGGACAACGGCACCGAGTTCACCTCTCCGTGGAATAGTCCCAAGGTGACGGTATTCACGAAGGTGGTGGAGCGCTGCTTAGGAGCGGTCCATCACTTGATCCCACCGGGAGCGAAGACCTTCCAGAGCGATGTGGAAAGTTCCCACCGCTTTAGTGGAAGAGGAACTGTACGCGGCCGAGACCTTTGCCTCGGAGGAGGAGTTCCTGAGGAAGGCTGCGTATGATCCGGTTTGGTTTACCTGCAAGAGACACAATAGCTACAAGGGGGACACTCCCTTGAATCTGGTTCGAAAGACTTACCCGGGTCTACCGGCAGAAGCGTTGGTGTTTCCTCTGGCTCTGGTACAAAAAGTGAAAGGACTAAAGAGAAGCCGCATACGGTACTCTACTCCTACGCTATCCGGGAGCTCTTGCCGATTCCCCGATCTTGACAACACGGCAGAAATCCTCTCTGTGATTGAAGGATCGTTTTATAAATGATTCTCATTGGTTCTAAGAAACTTATACTCCCGGTACTCAATTCATGGGAAATTGGCCCCAGACGCTCATCTTGCTGCCCTTGCGATCGAGCATGGCCTCTTCCTTTGCTCCACTGATTCTGACTTTGCCCGGTTCCTGGAGTTGAAATGGGAGAACCCCCTCAGCCTTTGAAATATATTAGAGATGGCTGCTTTATCCGGATAAAAGATTTTATAGGGGGTTGCCAAAATTGTGGCAGAAGTTGAGAAATTATAACCTTGCAGTGTCGCGTCTGCGGATTTGAGCGGAAAAGAGAAGACAAAAATATCTACGAGCGAGGACTTGTAGAATAAATACTGCACCTTGAATCCCATGGGGGTGTCAAAAATTTACACCACTATTAAAAGCTTTTTAACTGATTTCTAATTAAATCTTTATGTAATAAGTGGCATAATATGCTTGACTATTAGTATTTAGGTGATTTACATTATTTCAATAATAATCTATTTTATTTTGAAGGGGAAAACATGCGAATAAAAGTCATTGTGCTGTTTCTGGCAATTCTTCTCTGCGCGGGAATGGGATCTATTACGGCACAGAGCCTGAAAGGAATGAGTCTCAATGGTTCCACAGGGCTGATATCGATTCCCACAGGTCAAATCGGGTGGGAGCGGACAGCGAACCTGGCTATTGATCTTGGATATCACGCAGTGATGGATAATGATACAGCCCATATTCCAAAGGCGAGCCTCAGTCTATTCAAGCTGGCGGAAGTATCCTTTGCCTACGACACCCAGTTCGGGGACGATAACGAGGATATCATCCTTGGGGGCAAGATCCAGCTTCCCACCACGGGAACCTTTGTTGCGATTGGAGTCAACTTCCAGATGCTCAAGCAGGGCGGGAACGACGAGAGCGTGACCCAGATCTACCTTGCCGCTACCTATCCAGGGAACTTCTTCGGCATGCCCTCCATGACAACGGTGGTTGTGGGGAAATCCTTCGGGGATCCTATTCCCAAGTCGGACATCGATTTTGGGATGGGATTCGATCTATTACTGTTCCCCAAGGTGTTCCAGAACTATATCCACTGGATAACCGACTTCGCCAATTTCTCTTACAGCGCTCAAGCGGTAGGAGCCAACGCGGGTCAGCGGGGAACCTTCAACACGGGAATCCGGATCGACCTTGGTTCCATTCCGGCTTTCAAGAAATATAAATTCGTGATAGACGCGATCCTCACCGACGCGATGGACGATAATCGTGCCTTCGCCCTCGGCGTAGTCTTCGGAGCACCTCTCCAGTAACAAAGAATCCGGTATTGAAAGGTCATCAGGGCCGTTCGTATTGGTTTTTGTGGGGGTCCCCCTTCGAAAGGGGGGCTTCTGTTTTCGTAGCTGTCGATTGGTACTAACCATCTATAGTATAGTTGATTTTTTCCCCATTTTCCTCTACACCATATGCATCGTGCTGAATCTATAGAATACCCTGGAGGTGATATGAAGACTTATAAAGTAGCGGTAATTGCCGGTGACGGTACGGGCCCGGAAGTGGTCGCGGAAGGTGTAAAGGTGTTAAAGGCAGCGGCTTCCACATACAAGTTTGGGTTGGATTTTACCTACTTCGACTACGGGGGTGACCGCTACCTCAAGACAGGGAAAATCATTTCAGATGCGGAAGTACAGGAACTCAAAAACTTCGATGCCATCTACCTGGGAGCCATCGGCCACCCGGACGTGAAGCCGGGAATCCTGGAAACGGGGCTCCTTTTAAAGATTCGCTTCGATCTAGACCAATACATTAACCTTCGACCTGTAAAACTGTACCCGGGAGTAGATTGTCCCTTAAAGGATAAAAAGCCGGAGGACATCGATTTCGTGGTGATCCGGGAAAACACGGGAGGGATCTACACGGGGCATGGCGGGGTAACCCGGAAGGGTACTCCGGACGAGATCGCCACACAGGTGATGGTGTACGATCGCCGCACCGTGGACCGATGCCTCAAGTTCGCCTTTGAACTAAAGAAACGGCGGAACGCGGAGCGGCAGCCTTCCCGTTCGAAACCTATCCACCTTGTCCATAAGCGAAACGTTCTGATGAACTGTGGGGACCTCTGGTTCCGGGCCTTCGAGGAAATGGGCGCGAAGGCATACCCCGACATTACGCGAGAATACATGCACGTGGATGCCACCACCATGTGGTTCGTGAAGAACCCGGAATGGTTCGACGTGGTGGTGACGGAGAACCTCTTCGGCGACATCATTACCGATCTCGGAGCCATGATCCAGGGCGGAATGGGGATCGCGGCAGGTGGAAACATCAATCCCGAAGGAGTTTCCATGTTCGAGCCCATAGGCGGTTCTGCTCCTAAGTACACGGGGAAGAAGATGATCAATCCCTTAGCCGCTATCGAAGCGGGCCGGATGATGATCGATTTTCTCGGTGAACACAAAGCTGCAGAGGCGATCGAAAAAGCTGTAGCTCAGGCTTGCACGAAACTAAAGAGCATGTCAGCCGGCAAAATGGGATACAATACGGAAGAAGTAGGGGACATGGTGGCCCAAGGGGTTTAAATGCTTGCTTATTCCATCAACACACCGATGCACATTGTCGTGGGCCAGGGGGAAGTGGAACGGATTCCAGCAATACTTTTCCAGGAAAAACCGGAAAAGGGGAAGATTCTGCTGTTAACGGACGCGGGAGTGTCTAAAACGGGGATTCCTCAGAAAACAGCTTCCCAAATGACCAACCAGGGATTTTGCGTGGAACTCCTGGACACGGTACCGGCTGAACCGTATTCAGAGGATATCGACGGATTGGCCGCGCAAAGTCGAGGCAAGGGGATTGAGTTCATTGTGGCCATTGGGGGAGGGAGCGTGATGGACACAGCAAAGATATTGAGTGTTCTTATCCCCCGGACTAATCTCACTGCCGAATCCTTACTCGAGCAGGGAGTCTCCGCTCGCGGTCTGCCTACCCTCATGGTTCCCACAACAGCAGGCACCGGCTCTGAAGCTACGCCTGTGGCTATTATGGCCATTCGGAAAAAGAAACTTAAAATTGGAGTAGTAAGCAACTTCCTCATTTCCCAGAGGGTGGTGTTAGATCCTCTGACAACGGTTGGTCTACCACCCTCCATTACTGCCTCCACAGGTGTGGACGCTCTGTGTCACCTGGTAGAGTGTTACACTTCTAAAAAGGCAAATCCCTATAGCGATATGATTGCTGTAGAGGGGATGCGCCTCGTGTTTTCCTCGTTAGGGAGGGCATTTGAAAACGGCTCTGATCTGGAAGCCCGTTCCCATATGCTCTTGGCTTCCTTCTATGGCGGGCTTTGCATTGCTACTTCCAGTACAACGGCAGTGCATGCACTATCTTATCCCTTAGGGGGGGCGTACCGTATTCCCCACGGAGTGGCTAACTCTATGCTTCTTGCTCCCGTAATGGAGTTCAACCGGGACGTGGTAGCAGACAAGTTCATTGCAGCAGCGGAGCGCATTGGTATTCAAAAAGCTCCGGGTGAACCGGATCTCTCCTACTCTTTTGTGCGTACCATATCGGAACTAGTGCGCAAGGTACAGATACCCATGCAACTCCGGGAGTTGGGTATAAGCAAGAAGGACATCCCAGACCTTACCGACCGTGCTCTTCAAGTAACCCGCCTGCTTTCCAATAACCCCAAACCCATGAGCCGGGAAGATGTGGCTGCCATTTATGAAAAGATTTTGTGATTTAAAAGATTAAACTAAAAGAAGGAGTACTATCCATGTCCGATCGACCTTTATTAGGCTTCACAATCGGGGATCCATCAGGAGCAGGCCCCGAGATCTGCATTAAAGCGTTAAACAAGCCCGAAGTAACCCAGATCTGCCGACCCATACTCTACGGGGACGAGAAGGTAATCCGGCGGGCGATGCAAATCGTTCCTCCACGGATGGAGCTGCGGCTCATCAAAGAGCCGCAGGAATACCAGGACGGGTACATGAACCTCATTTCCCTCGATAACATGCCTGATCACTGGGAGTTTGCCAAAGTGCAGGCTTCCTGCGGCAAGGCTGCCTTCGAGTTCATCGTGCGGGCAGTGGAGGATGCCAAGGCGAAGAAGATCGAAGGAGTAGTTACCGGTCCCATCAACAAAGAGGCGATGAATGCGGCCGGGATCCATTACGCAGGAATGACAGAGATCTTTGCGGATCTAACGGGAACTAAAGATTATGCCATGCTCCTTACCGGAGGTCCCTTGAAGGTCATCCATGTATCGACTCATGTTTCCATGAAGCAGGCGATCGAGCGGGTAAAGAAAGACCGGGTGCTGCGGGTGATCAAGCTGGCCAACCAGGCGATGCGAGAATTGGGAGTTGCAAGCCCGAAGATCGGGGTGGCGGGATTGAACGCCCATGCCGGGGAAAATGGCCTTTTTGGGGACGAAGAACTGAAAGAAGTGATTCCCGCAATCGAAGCTGCCCGCCAGGAAGGGCTGGATGTTACGGGGCCGGTACCGCCGGATACCGTATTTCTGAAGGCAGTGAAGGGAATGTTCGATATCGTTGTGGTGATGTACCACGACCAGGGGCACATTCCTTTGAAACTCCTCGATTTCATGGGAGGGGTGAATGTAACAGTGGGGATCCCCATCTTGCGGACTTCAGTGGACCACGGTACGGTGTTTGGAAAGGCGGGCAAGGGAACGGCGG
>Ga0067045_1029446_pt1 | contig 20767 bp, 14 predicted proteins | sample TerdegcTABiofilm_FD_59184 | JGI IMG/M metagenome (GOLD analysis project Ga0067045, IMG submission 59184) | Combined Assembly of (Gp0054472, Gp0054536) Wastewater bioreactor microbial communities from Singapore -Terephthalate degrading...
CTGCTGGGCAGCGTGGGGGCGGTGACGGCGGTCGTGGTGGTGACGCAGCGGTTGAGCGACGACGCGCTGGCGCTGCTGGTGGGGCTGAGCTGCGGGGTAGCGGCGATGGCGCCGGCCGTAGGGCTGGGGGTCTGGCTCTGGCGGCGGCAGGAACTGGAGCGCCAGCGTGAGGCGCCGCGGAGCAGCGCGCCGGCCGCCACGCCACCGGTGATCGTGGTAGCGCCAGGGACACTGCCGGGCTACGGCAATCCCTGGGGGGCGCTCCCCTCCCCGCCGGCACCCTGGGAGGCCGCCCCGGCCGAACGCAAGTTCACCATTGTCGGCGAAGAGTAAGATACCCCGCAACGCAACCCACAATCCATAACACGTCACCCCTTCTCATCCAGGATCACACCGCCAGCCGGAGAATGACAAAACTCGGCCATGTTTAAAGAAATATGGAAACTACGAACTTTTCTTCATGACCAAAATACGTTCAAAAGCAGTGGTACGAGTTTGCCGACGAGACCGTCGCTCATCCGGGATACGATCATCGTAGATAGTCTCTACCACAAACCGCTCCCGGCTTATTTTAACAGCTAAATCAGCCAAAATCTCAGCGGTGCGTTGAGTTTTACCATCCCGATCTACATCCCCTAAAACCAAAACACAATATCTACCCGGCTTAAGAACACGGTACATCTCCTGCAGACAGCTCTCCATCTGCGGTAAATAAACCTTACTATTAGCTGTTAAAGAAGCATCTAGCTCCTTCCAATCCTCACACCCCAAAAACCACAATCGTAGCCGGTTATCACGCGCGTAATCTAAAGCACCAAAATAGGGCGGGCTTGAAATAATGACATCCACCGCTGCATCAGAGATAGGCAAAGCCATAGCATTGGTTTGCCAAACTTGATAGCGACGCTGCTCCCAATTAGCTGGCAATAATGGTCGCCGATAAGCTCGTTGTACTTTGGACAGTAACCTGGAACGCAAATCACGATAAGCATACATTTTAGGGAATTGTTCTGGCGGGTACTTGGCTTTACGCAAATAAGGTACCAGATGGCTGGCTGGGAAAGAAAGAAAGCCGGGACGGACATGATGCAAAATCCCCAGTAAACAAGCCATCAAGAAATAATTTTCCTGCTCGCGCAACAAACGAAAAGCGACCAGAACCTCTCTTAAAGTATCCGGATGAAAGAAATCAAGCACCCATTGTGGAACCACCGTCAAGTTTTCCTTCGGTGCTTTGCGTGCCACCTCTTCTAATAGTGTTTTTGCCTGCTGCAAGGCAATTTGTTCACTGGCCGGTGCTTCTAGCTTGCCACGGGTCAGCACGTAAGCATAAGGGCTTAAATCATTAGCCCAAGCACAACGTTCACTCAACACGGACTCCAAAGGCACAACCCCAGAACCAGAAAAGGGGTCCAGTACAATATCGCCCGGCTGGGAGTAAGCATTAAGGAGCACACGGACCATGCCTGATTTCAACTTACCAACGTAGGGCGATAATTGTTGAAATGTGCTCTCGCGACCATTGAAAGATCCATGCCAGAGCCGTGCATCCAGAGTCACCGATAAGTCGCTTTGGTCAAATAAATACAGCTGGCGCTGCTCATTGATACTTTCACTCATCTCAAAACCTATACTTGCCACGGACGGGAAGTGTTCCTATCTACGACCACTCCCTGATGCCTTACCTGCACCGACCAACAAAAACGTCTATCTGCCAGTGAGTGCACACGCACACCTACTTCCCAAACATGAGCAGGACGATCCGCCGGGCTGACATTAAACAAATCCAATACCAATGTTGGCAGCTTGAGCATTTCCAAAGTGTAAACCGGCGGTTCGGGATCATCCACTGTAGGAATACGCTGTGGGAATAAGAAAATATCCGGAGCAGCTGAAAGGCCAATCTTTTCTTCACAACCTGGGTATTTAGGACAAGGCCGCGTGCGGGTACCACAAAGGCAATCCTTAAAGAACAAAATGTCCACTGGTTTATGGCGGCGTACCAGTTCATTTGTCAAACGATTAAGAATTGCATGAGCTCCATGAGCTGGTTGGTTGACAATCGCGCCATCTAGATGGGACCAAATACCAAATTCTTTAGCCCAAATCGGTCGTTCAGAAATATTAATGCTATTTCCTTCACCCCCCTTTACTTCGAGGGCAACAAAGTACCCCAAATCGTGATCAATCTCTACTGTAAAATCATAGCGTTCTTTGCTGCTGTTCTGCTGATAACCAGCAATTAATTTTCGTACTAACAAATTTTCCAAAACATCCCGGACCAACCCCTCACGCCCAGTTGTAGATGAGGCAATAAAAGTACCTCTAATGCTTTCAATTGCGGAGCGAAAAACCAAACCGCCCTGATAATCTTCAGGTTGAATGGCGTGTTGACACAACACCTCGGGGTGCATTGTATCTAAATGGGTTAACAACTCCACCGTAGGCTGAACTTGTTCTGTCACGCGGCGTTCATGTCGACAGGGTAAAGTCATGAAATACCTCTAATTCGTCAGATCCTGATTGCCATTCTTAACACTAATGTTAATTACACCACATAGTCTCTTCACTTCACCCACAGTTCATCTACACTGACGGTACCTTCCACCGCCGTGAGGGTGAGCGTGTGCCGCCGTCCCAGCAGATCCCGCGCTAACGCGACCGGTGTGCCCTGGAGCGCCACGTCGCGCACCGGGCCACCATCCACGGTGATGCGGACGTTCCCCGTGCCGGGACCGGGCGTCAGCACGAGCGCGCGGCCCTCCCAGGCGAGCGTCAAACTCGCGCCGGGCGCCGTCGCGCGGCGGTAGGACCCCAGCCCGGCGGCACTATCGGCCACCGTCTCCCACGTCCCCGTGTAAGCCACCTGCCAGGTGCTCTCCTGATGGCGGCCCCGGTAGAGCGTCGGTTGCAGCGTGGTGAGGTACGTTTTCAGCGCCTCGTAGACCGGCAGCGGCGTGAAATCCGGCTCCACCAGCCGGAAGTAGTAGAACGGCTGGTCCTTTTCGGCGTCGGAGGCCCGCTTGAAGAACCAGACACTCGTCACGCCGGCCCAGGGCCATTCACGCTGAATCCGCTCGTAGGCGGCGACCGCGTAGCGCGCCTGCTGCTCCTCCGTCACCTGCCCGAAGGTCTGCGGCAGGCCGTCGGGCACGGCGTTGCTGTTCATCTCGCTGATCCAGACCGGCTTGGCGGCGTCACCGTTGGCGACCATCACATCGCGGACCCAGAGCGGGCGGGAGAAGTTCACCTCGTTGGGCCGCAGCCGGCGGTCGGTCGCGCCGGAACGGAGCATGTAATCGTTGACCGCCAGAATGTCAAAGCAGTCGCGCGCGCCGGCGTTGTACATCCGCTGGAGGAAAACCGTGTCCATCAGATTGTTGCCGCCCGCCGCGCTGGGTGTGCCCAATTCCGCCGTAGGTGCCAGCGCTCCGCTGATCACCACCGCCTCCGGGTCAGCCGCTTTGATCCGCCGGTAAGCCAGACAGAGCAAGCGCGTGTAGGCCTCCGGGTCCACCGACTGGTTCCCCCACTCCGGGTAGATGTTCGGCTCGTTCCAGACCTGGTAGAAACGGATGCGCCCCCGGTAACGGGCGGCGACGGTGGCGGCAAAGTCGGCGAAGTCCTCAAAGCGGTCGGGCGGGGCGAAGTCACCGCGCGCATTGCCGTCGGCCCGGCTCCAGTTGGGGGCCGCACCCAGGCGGGCGATGATCTGCACCTGGTACTGTTCCGCCAGGTCCACAATGTTGTCGTACTTCTCCCAGGCGGAACGAGCGGGCGTGTTGCGGCGATCCTCAAAATCGCCTTTGCCGTGGATTTCAATATCGGACCAGGTGAAGGATTGGCGGATCCAACGGAAGCCGGCCGCGGTGATCATCTGCAGCGAGCGTTCGCGTTTCTCCGGCTCCACCTCCTGCTCCAGGAAGGTGTTGACGCCAAACGGGGGGAGGTCGGTATAGGCTACGGCGACATCGTCCGCCGTGTGGGGAAGCGGGCGTGTCCAGCGAAAGGCCCATTGGACGAGGCCGCGCAATTGCGGGAACAGCGCCTCTTCGCCGGTAACGGCGGCCAGCCGGGCGCGGGGATCAGGCCAGAGCCAGACCGCGCCGGCCAGGAGCACAGCCGCTACCAGCAGCGCCGACGCCAGCCACAACCAACGACGCCCGGCCAGAACAGACCGGCGGCGTCGGGGATGGGGCGTCGGGTATCGGGCATCAGCCATCGGGGCCACCTTGCCGGCAGCGCTGATTACAGACGGACTTTTTCTCTGGGCCGGTCGGCCAGCATCAACCGGACCGGAAACGGCAAATCCCCGTTGCTAAGATAGGTGCGCACGTCCCCCAGCGCCTTCTGGTACAATTCCAACAAGGCGGCGTCGTCCTCTTTGTAGCTGCTGATGGTGCGGCGAGCGCAAGTGCAGCACCCCAACGAGGCGCGGTAACTGTCCAAATCGCAGGTCAGACAGCTGCCCAAACGAATCATCATCAACCCAAACGCCAGCATTTCTTCGTGGTTGTGGGGGAGAGTGGTCAAGCGCTCCACCAGCTGTTGCCACTGTTGGCCACGCAGGTCGCGCAGTTGCGGAACGCAACGAGGCGGGAAGAGAATCTCGCTATCAGGATACATGGCGTGTTATAAAATCTCCGCCGGATAAGATCACCCTTTCCACCAAGCGGCTCCGCGTTGGCACAGGCACCAGCGCGAGGTCGAAATCAGACGGGGATAAGGTGGGGCAATCATAGCACAATCAGCGCCATTTTTCAAGGGTTAAACCCGGAATTTTAGAAGGAATTTTTTAACCGGCGGCGGCTTCTTCCCCATCTGACCCAGGTGAGCAAAGTGGCTCTTTCCACACCGGCACGAACATCATCCACTGGTCGGGGTGGCTGCGGACAAACCCCTCTACCTCCGCCAACACCCGCCGCACGTTGACGATCACGTCCTGCCGGCGATCCCCGGTGCGCACCATCTCCAGCGGCGGATTGAGGACAATCCGATATTCCCCGGCTTCATAATAGGTGGCCTGGGTGAGCACCAGTGCGTCGGTCATCAACGGGAGCCGGATATAGCCCGCGGGCAGACAGGCGGTCGCCCCAAAAAATTCAACGGGTTCATCGCCGGCGCCAATGGGACGATCCACACCGGTCAACACCAGCCCGCCCTGCCGCAGCCGCTGGATCGCCTCGCGCAGGGATTGCGGGGTGATCGGCGTTATAATTTGCTCACCGCTCCGGCTGCCATGTTGGCGCAGACGGTTGATGATTTCAAAGCCAGGAGCCGGGTCGGCCAGCGAAAGGATCAACGCCGGGGTGTCCAGGTACTGAGCCAGCGCGATCCCGCCCAGGTCAAAGTTGGACGTATGCGTGCCAAGAATGCAAACGCCCCGCCCCGTCGCCATCGCCTGCCGGAAATTTTCCAGGGAGCCGGGGGCCATGCGAACAGGGGGCCGGAACTCTTCCGCCACCACCTCAGGACGCCCCAGGTTGTGAAAAATCTCGTAGTAGGCGCGGGCCGCATGGGAGAGCAACCGTTGTACCGCACGGTCTAACTCAGCCTCGGAGACCTCCGGCCCCAGGACATGGCGCAGGTTGGACCGCGCCGCCCGGTAGAGATCGGGCTTGGTCGTCACCAGAATCCGGGCGATCAACGCCGCTGTGGTCCGCCCCGACCAGGGAGGCAGGTATTTACCCAACCAGAAAGCCAGGCGCGTAGGCCAGCCTTTAGAGAAAAATTCTTTGGCGCTCATAGGGGTTTGATACTCATAGGAGATAATGATGTTTAATCTTGTTGGCTTCCACTTTCAGTATAAGGCAAATCGCCCAACGGTCAAGTTCCCTTTTCCGTTTGCCGGAAGTGTGTTAAACTCAAGACCATACAACCCGGAACGAAACGACCGCAGAACTGGGGATAGGTGAAACAGTGACCATGCAGCAGTGCTATCTCTGCGCTCAAGGCGAACTGGAACGCACGCCGGGCGAACGGCGGTGGGGCGGGCGCTTGAGCCGCCCGGACCGGTTGAGCTGCCCCGTCTGCGGCGCGCAGGCTGAGCAGCGCGGCGACCAGCTGCGCTTCGTCTTCATCCCGGCGCCCTACGCTGCGGTGGTAGAGAAACAGCTGGCCGGCTTTGTCTCGGCCAGCTGGGCGACGACGGTCGGAGCAACGGCGCGCCGTTTCCTCGCCGAACGGGCGGCGCTGGAGCGCGGTGATCCCTGGGAGCCGCCCTTGCGCCTGGCCGACGACGAACATTGCCTGTATGCTTCGGAGCAAGACGCGCTCTTTCTTGAGCAGCGGACCCGCGCCAACCAACCCTACTGGGCCAGGGTGCGGGCCGGGCCGCTGGTCGTGACGGATCGGGCGCTCTACGTCGGGCGGGAAAGCCTCCCGTTGGAGTGCTTTGGCGTCCTGGAGCTCAACGGTGAGGAGCTGGTCTTCACCCGCCACGACCGCCCGCAGTTGCAGCGGATCGTCTTCCCCGACGCCCAGACGACCCACCTGGCCAGGCTGGTGCTGGCCCGTCTCTTCCCGCGCCATCTTTCACCGCCCACCTTAGACGAGAAGCCGGTGCGCCGGCGCCCAACGGGGTTTCGTCTCACGCTCAAGGCAACAGGAAAGGAAGCAGGGGAATAGAGTATGGCCCGTTCCATTGCGACCGTCGCGCTCGTGGTGCGCGAGTACGATGAGGCCATCGCCTTCTTCACGGAGGCTTTGCGCTTTACGCTGGTTGAAGACCGGCCGCTCGGCGGTGGCAAGCGCTGGGTGCGGGTAGCGCCGGCGGGGTCAAACGGGGCGTCCCTGCTGCTTGCGCGGGCGGTCACAGCCGAACAACTGGACCATGTGGGCCAGCAGACGGGGGGCCGCGTCTTTCTGTTCCTGGAGACCGACCATTTCTGGGACGACTACCAGCACATGCTATCCCATGGCGTCCAGTTTATTGAGCAACCACGTCAAGAACCCTACGGCTTGGTGGTGGTTTTTCTTGACCTGTACGGCAACAAGTGGGATCTCGTGCAATACATCCCCACTTCAATTCCTGATTCTTGATTCTCTGACTCGGAGGTGATCTCATGTCTATGAGCGCCCGTGTCGCTCACCTGCGACAACAAAGCTTAGCGGCCGTCCCGACCATCGCCACCGAACGGGCCGAGCTGCTGACCGAATTTTACCGGACGCTGCCCGGCACATTCTCCATCCCGGTCCAGCGCGCACTGGCCTTTCAATACCTGTTGGAGCACAAAACGCTTGTCATCCACGACGGCGAACTGATCGTCGGCGAAAAAGGGCCGGCCCCCAAGGCGACGCCCACCTACCCCGAGCTCTGCTGCCACACCTTAGCCGACCTGGACGTGCTCAACTCGCGGGAGAAGATCCCGTTCGCGGTCAGCCCGGAGGCGCGGCGCGTCTACGAAGAGACGATCATCCCCTTCTGGCGCGGGCGGACGATGCGTGAGCGCATCTTCCAGGAAATGACACCGGAGTGGCAGGCCGCCTACGAAGCCGGCGTCTTCACCGAGTTCATGGAGCAGCGCTCCCCCGGTCACACCGTGCTGGACGATAAAATCTACCGGCGAGGTTTCCTGGACTTCAAAGCCGCCATCCAGGCCCACTTAGCCGCGCTGGATTACCTCAACGATCCCGACGCTTACGATAAGCAGGAAGAGCTCAAGGCGATGCTCATCTGCGCCGACGCACTGATCCACTTCGCCGGGCGCTACGCCAACCTGGCCCGCACATTAGCCGCGCAGGAGCCCTCCCCGCAACGCCGGCAGGAGTTGGAGCAGATCGCCGAGATCTGCGACACCGTGCCCGCCCATGCCCCGCGCACCTTCTGGGAGGCGCTGCAAGCGTACTGGTTTGTCCACCTGGGCGTCACGACCGAGTTGAACCCGTGGGACTCCTTCACGCCGGGGCGGCTGGACCAGCACCTCTATCCCTTCTACGCGCGGGAGGTAGCGGCCGGGACGCTGACGCGCGCTCAGGCCGAGGAGCTGCTCCAATGCTTCTGGATCAAGTTCAACAACCAGCCCGCGCCGCCCAAGGTCGGCGTGACGGCGGCGGAGAGCAGTACCTACACCGATTTCGCGCAGATCAACCTGGGCGGGCTGAAGGAAGATGGCACCGACGGCGTCAACGAAGTCACCTACCTGATCTTAGACGTGGTGGAGGAGCTACGGCTCCTGCAACCGAGTGCCTCCATCCAGGTGAGCAAGAAAAATCCCGATGCGTTCATCCAACGCGCCGCGCGGATCATCCGCACCGGCTACGGGCAGCCCTCCATCTTCAACACCGACGCGACCATCCAGGAATTGGTCCGCCAGGGCAAAACGGTGGTGGATGCGCGCAACGGCGGGACAAGCGGCTGCGTGGAGGTCGGAGCGTTCGGCAAGGAGAGCTACATTCTGACCGGCTACTTCAACCTGCCCAAGGTGCTGGAACTGACGCTGCACAACGGGGTGGATCCGCGCACCGGGCGGCAGCTCGGCCCGGCCACCGGCGACCCGCGTGAGTTCCGGAGCTTTGAGGCGCTCTTCGCCGCCTTCCAGCAGCAGCTCCGCTACTTTGTGGATCTCAAAATCCGTGGCAACAACGTGATTGAGCGGCTCTACGCCCGCTACCTGCCTGCGCCCTTCCTCTCCATCCTGATTGACGACTGCATCGCCCACGGGCGGGATTATCACGCCGGCGGCGCGCGCTACAACACCGCCTACATCCAGGGCGTCGGGTTGGGCACAATCACCGACGCGCTGAGCGCGCTCAAGACCCACGTCTTTGAGCAGCAGGACATCTCCATGGACGCGCTCCTGACGGCATTAGCGGCCAATTTTGCGGGGGCGGCGGCGCTCCGGCAGCGGTTGCTCCACCGGACGCCGCGCTACGGCAACGACGACGACGCGGCCGACCGCCTCATGGTCGCCGTCTTTGAGACCTTCTTCCAGGCGGTGGATGGCCGCCCCACCCCGAAAGGCGGCGTCTACCACATAGATATGCTGCCGACCACCTGTCACGTCTACTTCGGCGCGGTCTGCGGCGCGACGCCCGACGGGCGGCTGGCCGGCACACCGCTCTCGGAGGGCATCTCGCCGGTACAGGGCGCGGACCGCCACGGCCCGACCGCCGTCCTCAAGTCTGTCGCCAAGCTGGACCACATCCGCACCGGCGGGACGCTGCTCAACCAGAAGTTCACGCCGGCACTGCTCCAGGATGAGGCCGGGCTGGAGCGGCTGGTCCAACTGGTGCGAGCCTACTTCCGGTTAGACGGGCACCACATCCAGTTCAACGTCGTGGACGCCGCCACACTCCGCGCCGCGCAGGCGCACCCGGAGCAGTACCGCGACCTGATCGTGCGGGTGGCGGGCTACAGCGACTACTTCTGCGACTTAGGCCGCGCGCTGCAAGAGGAAATCATCAGCCGGACGGAGCAGACGCAGTTTTAGCAGGTCTGGAACCAGGAAACAGAAGGGGAAACAACTATGACGCTTGGAAGCAACGGCGCTTTCTGGCGCGCAGCGCAGGATTTCCGCCGGCTGCGCCAGAAGGCCGATCTGGAGGCATTGCTGGCCCGCCTGACCGGCCAGCCGGTGGCGCTGTTGCCCTACGAAGAGGTCCGCCAGCAGCTGCGCGCTCAAGCCATGTCCGAAAAAGGGTTGCGCGATATCCCCCTGGATGCCATCATTGGCAGCGCCGGTCGTTATACCGATTTCACCCGCTCGTTTCTGCCCCGCCAGGATGCCGACGAGGAGCGCTGGGCCCGTGTCTTGCTGGCGACCAACGAGTTGACCGGCCTGCCCCCCATTGAGGTCTACCAGATCGGTGAGGCCTACTTCGTCAAAGACGGGCACCACCGGATTTCGGTGGCCCGCAGCCTGGGCGCGACGCACATCCAGGCCTACGTGACCGAGGTCCAGACCCGTGTACCGCTCACGCCCGACGTCACCCCCGAAGCGCTGATCCTCAAAGCCGAGTACGCCGGGTTCCTGGAGCAAACCCGGTTGGATGAGCTGCGCCCCGGCGCCGATCTCACCGTGACCGTCGCCGGGAAGACGGCGGAGCTCTTAGAACACATCCAGGTCCACCAATACTTCATGGGGTTGGATTTCAAGCGCGATGTCCCTTACGCCGAGGCGGTGACCCACTGGTACGACACGGTCTATCTGCCCTTCGTGCAGGTGATCCGCGCGCGGCAAATTCTGCGGGAGTTCCCCGGCCGGACCGAGGCGGATCTCTACCTGTGGTGCGCGGAACACCGCGCCGCGCTGGAAACAGAATTGGGCTGGCAAATTGACCCGGAGGAAGCCGCGGTGGATCTGCTTCACCGGTTCAGTCCCCAGAAAAGCGCGGCGCGGGTCGGCGAAAAGCTGCGAGACTGGCTCACCCCCGATGAACTGGAGGCCGGCCCGCCGCCGGGTGAGTGGCGGCGCGTGTGGCTGGCCGGCCGGCAGGACGAGCGCCTCTTCAGTGACCTGCTGGTGCCGATCAGCGGGCGCGACACCAGCTGGGCCGCCCTGACGCAGGCGATTGAGATCGCCCGGCGCGAAGGGAGCCGGCTGCGCGGGCTGCACGTGGTTGGCTCGGAAGCTGAGAAAGCCGCGGCCGTTCCCATCCAGGCCGAGTTCGCCCGACGCTGCGCGGAGGCCGGCATTCCCGGCAACCTGGTCGTGGAGGTGGGTGAGATCACCCGCACCATCTGCGACCGCTCCGGCTGGACCGACCTCGTGGTGGTCCACCTGGCCTATCCGCCCGGCCCGCAGCCGGCCGCCCGGCTCAGTTCCGGCTTCAGCACCCTGGTCCGCCGGTGTCCGCGCCCGATCTTAGCCGTGCCGCAGGCCGTGGGTCCCATAGAGCGCGCCCTGCTCGCCTACGACGGCAGCCCCAAGGCCGAGGAGGCACTCTTCGTCGCCACCTATCTGGCGGGCCACTGGGGTCTGGCGCTGACGGTGCTCACCGTGGCCGAAAGCGAGCGCCCCAGCGCCACGACGTTGGCCCACGCCCAGGAGTATCTGGCCGCGCACGATGTGACGGCGGAGGGCCTCCAGCGCACCGGGCCGGTCGCCGAGACCATCCTCCAGACCGCGACCGAACGCGACAGCAACCTGCTCATCGTGGGGGGCTACGGTTTCAAGCCGGTGCTGGAAGTGGTACTGGGCAGCACTGTGGATGCGCTGCTCCGCGCCAGCCGCTGGCCGGTGCTCATCTGCCGGTAAAAAGCGGCTGCGGAAACTCTGGGAGGCAAATTGTTGGTGGACGGGCAAAGCCTGCCCACCAACAATCCTGCTTTATTCACCCCCCGGCGGCCTCAGCGGCCGGCGCTGAGGCCGGCAGCTCCACCCAGAAGATGGCCCCTCCCTCCGGGTTATCCTCAATCCAGACGCGGCCGTGGTGCAGGGTCACAATCTCTTTAACAATGGCTAACCCCAGGCCGGTGCCCTGGATTCCCACCTTGCTGATCCGCGCCAGCCGGCTGAAAACACGCTCTTTGTTCGCGTCGCTGATCCCGGTCCCCCAATCCTTTACATAGATGCAATAGCTGCCAGGCCGCTCCAGAATATCAATCTCCAGGCGCTTACCGGAAGCGGCGTATTTGATCGCGTTGCTGAGCAAATTGGCAAAGACCTGCTCAATCAGGGGGTTAAGCGGCGCAATTTTCTCGCCCTTAGCCCGATAATCCACCTTCATCTGCGCAGCTTCAAACAAGGGAGTAAAGCGGGTCACCACCTGGTGCAGGAGCACATTCAAATCGCGCGGCTCGTAAGGAAAAACCCCGGTGCTGTTCACGCGGACGTAAAGCAGGGCATCCCGGATCAGTTGCTGGAGCTGCAAAGCGTTATCGCGGATGGTGGTGATAACCTCCGGCGCCATGCCCCGGGGCGGGCGCAGCAGCAACAAGTCGGTATACCCCAGAATCACCGACAGCGGAGTGCCCGAATCATGGCTGATCACGTCGGTCAGCAGCTCTTTGACGCGGTTGGCCTCTTGCAGCCGGGCGTTAGTCTGCTGCAGTTCCGCCACCGCGCGGTGCAGTTCCTCTTCGGTCTGCTTGCGCTGAGTAATATCGCGGTTAACCCGGATGAAGGCGACCTGTTCACCGTTCACGCAAAGGGGCAGGACCATCGTCTCCGAAATACCCACGGTGCCATCCTTGCGGACAAACGTGAGCTCGCCAACCTGGCGGGTAGCACAAGGCCCTCCTTCAGCCGGCCCGGCCAACGGAACCAGCCGGGAATCCGGATGATAGAGCAGCTCCACAGGCTGGCCGAGCAGTTCCTCTTTGGCGTAGCCATATAACAACGTGGCGGCCGGATTCCAATCCAGGATGCGGCCCTGCAAATCGGTCACGATGATGGCATCATACAGGTTCTCAAAAATCAACGCCTGCCGCTGCAACGCCGCTTCCGCCTCCCGGCGCTCGGTAAGATCGTAGGCCATACCGAGATAGCCGGCAAACTCACCGTCCAGATCGGTAAATGGCCTTCCCATCACCAGCATCCAACGATACTCCCCATCATGGCGGCGCAGCCGGAATTCCCATTCAAAAGGCCGGCGGGTGTGAAAAGCCTCCAGGTAAACCTCCAGGCACCGCTGTTGTTCATCCGGGTGAACGTCCTCTATCCAACCATCGCCACGGGCATCGGCCAGGGACCGGCCGGTGAAATCCAGCCAGGCCTGGTTGAAATAGTTAAACTTGGCATCGGCGCCCGAGCGCCAGACCGGGATGGGGAATTTATCCAGCAATAGCAGGTAGAAATCGCGCGCCCGGCTTAAGGCGGCCTCACTCCGCCGGTGTGGGGTGATGTCGTGCAGGTTGATGATAACGCCCCCCACATCGGGATCGTCCAACCGGTTCTGGGCAATGCCCTCCAGGACACGACGCCCGCCGTCACGATGCCAGACTTCCACCTCCACGGTATGTGGCAGCTCCGGGTGTTGGGCCACGACGGCCAGATCCAGATTGGCCTTGGGCACGCTCTCCGGCGTTAAAAAGGTAAACACATCCTTGCCCGCTTCCTCGCCAGGAGGATAGCCCAGGAGATGTTCCACCGATGGGCTGGCATAAACCAGGCGTCGCTGCCGATCAACGACCAGGATGATGTCGGAACCGTGCTCCACCAAAGCCCGGAAGCGGCGCTCGCTGGCACGCAAGGCCACCTCAGCCTGCTGGCGGCGCAGCAGCTCCTCCTGCATCTGGGTGTAGAGCCGGGCATTTTCCACGGCGATGGCCGCCGAAACGGCCAGCGGTTCCAGCAGCGCCACCGTCACGGCGTCAAAACGGCCGACCGCGCTATCAACTACTTGCAGGACGCCAATGATCCCGTGTTTGGAGCGCAACGGCAGGCTGAGGATAGAACGCAGCTCCAGGCCGGTGCTTTGATCCACCCCTTTGTAATGCCGGCTGTCGACCTGGGTATCCGCCACAATCACATTTTCCCCCGTGAGCGCGGCCCAACCCACCAGCCCCTGCCCGACCGGCAACCGCCACCCGCGCACCCGCTCGCTCTGCGAGCCGGTGGCCTGCTGGCAGACCAGTTCGCCAGTCTCCGGGTCAATCAGCCAGACCGAGGCCGCCACGATCCCCAGCAGCTGGCGCACCTCTTCCAACACGATGGTCAGCACCTCTTGCAAATCCAGCGTAGAAGTGAGCGCCTGTCCGGCCCGGTTGAGGAGCGTCAATTCGCGGTTGCGGCGTTGCAGCGCTTCCGCCGTCTCTCGCCGCGCCGCCAACTCCCGTCTGCGCCTGGCCGTGCTGTGCAGGCTCACCCAACGTCTGGCCGCCTCTCCGTGACCTTTTTGCCCCATGTTGCCCCTCGTTCCCCGGCTCTTTTCAAGCCTCTAAAGCTCGCTTCACGGCTTGAGCTAATTCAAAGACACTGACCGGCTTTTGCAGCCACCCAACAATGTCCAAAGTGCTGAACGATCCGGTCCCGCCCTTAAGCGGATACCCGGTCATCATCAAAATCTTGACCGCCGGAACCAGCTGCTTCAAAACGCGCACCAGTTCAGCCCCGCCCATCTCAGGCATGATGAGATCGCTGATTACCAGTGCAACCTCGTTACGCTGCATATTGAAAATCTCTAACCCTACCCGCCCGTTTGCCGCCAGCAAGACCCGGTAATTCAACGCCTGCAAAGTGCTGGCCACAGCAGTCCGGATGGCCGTGTCATCTTCTACCAGCAGAATCAGCTCACCCCGTCCTTCCGGCAGGGCCGCGGGTTCGGTATCGGCCCGGAAGCCATGCACGGTCGGCAACGCCGGCAGATAAATATCAAAGGTAGTTCCCTCACCCGGCGCACTTTTCAGCCCAACGTAACCGCCGTGTTGGGTGACAATGCCGTACACCTGCGCCAATCCCAACCCGGTACCCCGGTCCGGCGACTTGGTGGTGAAGAAAGGCTCAAAAATGTGCGGTTGCACCTCCGGCGGGATGCCGGTACCGGTATCACTGACCGAAAAGACCACCCACCCGGCGTCAACTCCGGCAGCGGCGGTGGCTCATTTTCCCTCACTTGCAGCCGTGTCAGGATCAGGCGGAGCTTTCCCCCCTCAGGCATAGCATCCCGCGCATTGACAATCAGGTTCATCGCTACTTGCTGGATACGGGTAGGATCGGCATTCACCAGATATTCGTCCGAGCGGTAGGTCAGTTCCAGGCGGATGGTCTCCGGCAGTGTGCGTTCCACCATCTTGACCATTTCCTTCAACAGGGGGAGCAGGTCCAACGGGGCCGGTTCAATGACCGAGCGCCGGCTGAAATCCAGAATTTGCTGGATCAGATGGGCCGCGTTACCGGCCTGTTGGAGGATCACCAGCAGGCGCTCCCGATCCAGCGCGGCCAGGTAGGGTTTGCGCGACAACATCTGCGCATACAAAACAATCACCGAAATGATGTTGTTGAAATCGTGCGCAATCCCCGCCGCCATCTGCCCCACCACGGCCAGCTTCTCCTGCTGCTGGATCCGCTCCTGCAGCTCACGCTCTTTCGTCACATCCCGCAGCAACAACACCCAGTTTTCCGCTGCCTGGTTGACGATAACCGGGTGGGTCGTCACCTCAAAGATGCGGCGCGGGGGGCCGGCCACCTGAAAATCGCGGATCAGGGGGGAAACCGGCGCGGCGAACAATTCTGCCAGCGGTGACTGGCTCAGCCCCCGCAAGGGGCCCTCGGCGTCGGGCTGGCAAAGCACGGCCAGGTGCTCCTGGGCCACGGGGTTGGCCAGCAAAATATCCAGCCGGGCATCCAGCAGCGCCATGCCGGCCGGCACCGTGTCAATGATCTGCTGGAGCTGGTGGGCCTGCTCCTGCATCCGTTCCAGCAACTGCAGCCGTTCCGCCGCCCCCCCCAGCTGCCGTCCGACCGCCTCCGCCAGCGTGATCTGCTCCAGCGTCCACGACCGGGGTTCAACGCTCAGCAAGCTCAAACCGCCGATCCGCTGGCCGGCCATCAGGATGGGCACGGTGAGCGTTGCCCGCAGCCCATTCTTAAGCATCGCGGGCGCGAGCAGCCCCCAGGGCTCAGTCGCCACCTGCTGCCAGTCTTCCACGCCGAGGGATTGCAGCAGCTCCGCCGGGCCGGTCTGCCGGACGAGGTCAACCAGCTCCGGCGAAAGGAGCTCCGTAGCGCCGTGCAGCGCCAGGCAATCTCCCACCCAACCCACGCCCAGGTCCAGGGTGAGCGCATGGAGCGTGGACGTCAGAGCAGTCTCCAACAGTTGATGGAGATCGGAGGCCGTCGCCGCCGCAGCGATGACGGCGTTGAGATCTTCCTGTTGGGCGACCCGGCGGCGAATTTCCGCCTCGGCCAGTTGTTCCTCCACAATCTGCTGGGCCAGGGCGGCATTGGAACGCTGTAAATCGGTCACCAGGTGCGCATTTTGCACGGCGACGGCTGCCACGCTGGCCAGGGCAGTCAACAGGTCAATATCGGCCTGGGTATAAGCATCCAGGCGATGGCTTTGCACCTGGACAACACCGATAGGCTCCCCATAAACCTTCATGGGCACGTGCAGCGCCGATTGGATATTCAATTCATCATCGGCTGAAGCCGGATCATCCACCTGCACCACCAGGCCGTCGGCGTTGACCGCATAAATGGTATCATGCTGCTGCCACGTGGCGCGCGCATCAGGGACGTACAACGGCTGTCCGGTCCGAATCACCTGGCTCTGTTTACCGCGCCCTTCCGGCGCGAACGGGAGTTCCGGCAGGGTGCGGGGATCCAACTCCCGCCCTTCATCCACGGCATAGACCGCGCGGATCATCCGCCGCTCACGGTCATACAACGAAATGAAAAAGGAATTGGTATCCATCCAGGCATGTACGTTCTCATAGAGCCGGCGGTAAATCTTCTCCAGATCGGTATAATCGCTCAGGGCTACGACCAAACGCTCCACGGCCAGCTGGCGCTCCAGCAGCTGCCGGACTTCCTGCTCGGCCTGGCGGCGGGCGGTGACGTCTTCCACGGCTCCTTCGTAGTAAAGAATTTGCCCGTCGGCCCCCCGGACGGCCCGGGTGCTCTCCCGCACCCAGATAGGCGTGCCATCATAGCGCAGCCATTGCACTTCATGCCCCTGCACGAGCCCCTGCTCTTCCAACGTTTCACGCCACAGCCGGTGCTCGTCCGGCTCCCAATTCCCGAACGGTTCAGGATGGAACGCCAACAATGTCTCCAGGTTCAAGTACCCCAACATCTGTAACAGCGCCGGATTGGCGTCCAGCACTTGCCCGGTGGGTGTCGTACGGTAAAGTCCCACCGGCACCCCGTCAAACAGCGTCCGGTAACGCAGCTCACTGGAGATCAAAGATTGCCGCCGCTCAGCCTCCAGCCGCCGGCGATACAGGCTGGAGAGCAGGAGCAATCCAGAGGTTGAAAGTACCAGCATAAACGGCCCGGCCACGAAGTCCAGCAGCGAGATTTGGGGGAAAAAGAACGGGAACACTAACATCCCCAACAGGTTAAGAACTATCAAGACCAGACTGAGAGAGTCGGGCAGTAAAATCGTGGCCAGAACGGCCGGCATGACCAGGTAAGCCAAAACGGTAGAACTGGTGGGATAGCGAGGATAGAGCCCCAGCAAGGTGAAAGTAGCAGCCGTGAAAGTCTGGACCGAGAGGGTCTCTATGAGCAAAACAGCGACCAGCCGATCATGCCCCCTGCGGCTCAATCCATAGGTCAGGGCCAACACCAACAGGAAGGTCGTCCCATAATAGAAACTGGGGTCGCGCCACCATGGGTGCAGTGCTCGCAATGCCCGCAGAGCCACCCAGCCGCAATACAACGCATCCAGCAAAAAGAAGACGAGCAGCAGTTGAGCCAATAGATGCGCCCGCCGCCGGCGATCCGCCTCCAGGTCAGGCAACGGCTCAGTGACCGCCCGCCATATCCCTCGCAGCCAGCTGCCAGCCCGCCGATACCAGGGCTCCATCTGTTTCAATCCGCTTTCCTCAGGAACTATCCCGTTCCCCATCCTAATAAAGCCAGTGCCGCCGGGGCCAGGTCCGCCACACCGGGCGCGCGCCGCCCCTCAGCCGCGCAGCGGTCGCCCATCACGCCGGTCACCGTCTCCCGCAGCCAGGCACGCTCGTCCGGACCGCCGTCGGGGTAAGCAAAAGCCAGCACAACCTCGGAATCGCCGGCGTACAGCCCACCGTGGACGCCCGTTGTCGGCCCGCCGAAGTAGAAACCCTGCCGCCCATTCGCGGCCAGGATGAGGTCGCCGGTCGTCGCCGAGGCCGCCAGCCGCAGCCGGTTGACCGCATCCACGTAGCCGAGCTCCGGGCGCTCGGCCAGATAATCAACCAGCGGCCGGGTCACGCCGTCACCCAGGTAAGCGCGATATTCCCCCGCCCACCCCTCGCGCCCGGCGTTGCGCACTAAGATCAATTCCAGGCTGCCCTGGAGTTCTTCAGCGTAGCGACCGGCGAGATTCAGCTGGTGGAACGCTTCCGCCACCGGCAAAATATCCTCTTCCCAGCGCGGCGGATCGGCCCACCGCCCCACCCGATTTTGCAGGTAGACGTGCGCCAGACCACCATTCAACCCCACCACCGCGTCACAGGCCGGGTCCTCACCGGGAAAGTCGTGCACGTCTAAGCGCAGCGCCTTGAAGACGTGACCGAGCTCCACATCAAACGGAAACCCCAACCGGATAGAGTGCCGGTCGTCGGGGATAACCTCAATCTGGCCGTGGTCGCTCACCAGCGCGAAGAGCGTCCCGGCCAGCAAGCCCCGCGCGTCCAAAGCCGCCCACAGGCGTCCCACCTGGGGATCCACCACCTCGCGCAGGTAGGCCGGCTGGCTCGCCGGGCCATGCTGGTGACTGTGGTGGTCCAATCCCATCCAGTAGGCCAGCAAGATGGCAGGAGCCTGGCGCGCACCCTCCAACCAGGCGCTCAGCCGGGTCAACATCCCCGCATCGTAAGCGCCGGCCTCCAACCCCAACCGCCCACGCCCTTTCGTGAAGCGCGCAATGTCCAGGATGTTGGGGGGCAGCCAGGTCGTCGCGCCGCGCGCATACATGTGATGAGCCACCACCGAGGTCAGCCCGCGCGCCGCCGCCCGTTCAAAAAGGGTCGGGGCCTCCGCTGAGAGAAATTGCGAGGCCAGCCCGGTGGCAAAAACCGCGACGGCGTCGTCCACGGCCAGCGTATCGCCGACATCAAAGCCCAAATGGCGCGGCCGGCCACCGGAAATCCGCCCGAAGCGATCAAAGAGCTCGTTGCCGGGGACACCATGCACACCGGGATGCTGCCCGGTGACGATACTCGCCTGTCCCGCAAAAGTGATGGAGGGCGCAGTGCTCAAAGCCGGCACCAGACAGGCCGCCGCCGCCTCCCGCCCACCCAGGATGCGCTCCAGGGCCGGCAACTCGCCGGCCGCCAGCGCGGTCTGGAAGACGTCGCGCCGCAAGCCATCAATGTCCAGAATGACCAGCCGTTCCGGTCGTTTCATGCTTCACCTTTCGTTGGCTCAACTGCCGCCGCTACCCCACCAATGACGCCGGCGGCCGCCAGCCGTGCCAGTTCTGCTTCGGTCAGCCCCAGGCGCGCCGAGAGAATGGCGCGCGTCTGCTCGCCCAGGCGCGGCCCACGCCCCAGATGTGGCGGCTCGGCCCCCGCGATCTGAATCGGTGATCCCGGCACGAGCAGGGCCGTGCCATCGTCCAGGGTCAGGTGGGCCAACATGCCACGCGCCTCCAGCCGGGGATCCACCGCCAGCTCGTCCAGGGAACGAACGCGACCGGCCGGGATTCCCGCCGCGTGCAGCCGGGCCAGGAGCGCCGCCGCCGGCTGCGTCCGGCACCAATCCGCCAGCCGGGGCCGCAAAGCGGCGTAATGGGCCACGCGGCCCGCCTGGGTGGCAAACCGGGGATCGTCCCCCAGGCCGCCACCCACCAGCATCGCCAGCTGCCGCCAGAGCCGGTCATTGCCCACGCCAATCACCACCCAGCCATCGGCCGCCGCAAACGCATCAAACGGTGCCAGCGCCGTATCCGCGTTCCCCTGGCGCGCCGGCACCTCCCCGGTCACCGAGTAGACCGCGAGGGCATTTTCCAGGCAGGCGAAAACCGCATCCACCATCGCCACTTCCACGTGCGCGCCCACGCCGGAGCGCTCGCGGCCCCAGAGCGCGCCCAGCAGCCCGACCGCCGCCGTCAGCCCGCTGAGGGCATCGGCGATGGCCGGCCCGGTCTTGAGCGGCAGGTCGGGCAAACCGGTCAGCCCCATCAACCCGCCCTCGGCCTGCGCGACCACGTCGTAGCAACCGCGCCCGGCCGCCGGGCCGGTGGACCCGAAGCCGTTGATGCTCACATAAACCAGCCGGGGACAGGCCGGCCGGAGCGTCTCAGCGTCTAACCCGTAGCGCGCCATCTGCCCGGGGCGGAAGTTCTCCACCAACACATCCACCTGCGCCGCAAGTTGCCGGAGGAGCGCCTGTCCCTCCGGCCGCCGGTAATCCACCGCCAGTGAGCGTTTACCCCGGTTCAACGTCTCAAAATAGCCGCTCGTCCCGCCGACCAGCGGCCCGAAGGAACGGCTGTCGTCGCCGCCGGCCGGATGCTCCACCTTGATGACCTCGGCCCCCAGGTCAGAGAGCAACAACGTGGCATACGGCCCGCTATAGACGCGGGTGAAGTCTAACACCGTGAGGCCGGTCAACGGGCGCGCTGACATCACAGAATATCCCCGCCCAGACAGTCCCAACGCGAAAAATCCAGCAGCAACGGCGCCAACGTCTCCTGCAGCGGCTTGACGGTCAGGTAGTAAGGCGAGCGGCTGTACGGCAACGTCAGGCTCAGACCGAGCTGCTGCAATCCCGCCCGCGCCACTGCGCACGGCGTGGTCAAGGCATGGATGAAGCGCCCGCCCTGGGCACGGAGCGCCGCCGCCCACCCGGCCAGCAGCGCCGGCAAGTCATCACTGTAGGCCGCGAGCAAGGTCGCGCCGGGCACACCCCCCCACCGGACCAGCCGCATCACGACCAGCCCGCGTACCGCGCCCTCCTCCAGCCACACCCCATAATGATAGCGCCGAAAAGGATGGGCGGCAAAGCGCCAGGCCACCGTCTCCGGCGTCGCGGCAAAACGGAGCGCCCCCTCTCCGGCGCGGGCAAACCGCCAGGGCGCGGCCGGCCATTGTTCGGTGATGGTAACCGGCGCGCCTGGCCGTCGTTCCCGGCGGGGAAGCACCAGCAGCGAGCGCAGCCGCCCGACCACGTGATAGCCGTATCCCTGGCTGCGGCGGTCCACCTGCACACCCGCTGCGTTGGAAAACCCCACC
>Ga0067045_1003847_pt1 | contig 20764 bp, 6 predicted proteins | sample TerdegcTABiofilm_FD_59184 | JGI IMG/M metagenome (GOLD analysis project Ga0067045, IMG submission 59184) | Combined Assembly of (Gp0054472, Gp0054536) Wastewater bioreactor microbial communities from Singapore -Terephthalate degrading...
GTAGCCGCCGCCGTAGCCGCCGCCGCCGTACCCTCCGTAGCCACCGCCGCCGTAGCCGCCGTAGCCGCCGCCGCCGTAGCCGCCGCCGTAGCCGCCATACCCGCCGCCGCCCATGCGCTGATTCGACATGATCACGCCGCCGCCGAGAGCGATGGCAATGTCAACCGCATCAGCATAGGTCACGGGTATCTTGACGGTCCGTGAGCGCTTCTCCGGCTGGGTCTCCTCGGTCGTGCCCGTTGTGGACTGCTCCTGTATCTCTTCCTGCTTCAGCGAGACGGTGTACACGCCGTCCTGCACGCGGTAGGTCAGCGGGATCTGCGATTGCGTCGTCCGCAGGATGTTTTCCAGGGCAACCCGGAACGACACGTTGGTCAGCGATGCCGTAACGCTACCCTGAACGTTGACGTCGAGCGAGTAGTTAACGCCGACCATTTCGAAGAGCATCTTCAGGGCATACCGAATGTCCGCGTTCTCAAGGTTGAGAGTGACCTTCTTGTTGGACACGTCCGTGTCCTGTGCGCGCACAGGCATGGCCGCGCTCACGGCCATTCCAATCACGGCCGCAAGCACTCCTGCGCGGACCCATCGCATAACCGAGCACATCGGACTAACCCTCCTCATGGACACTTCGCTGCCACCATCGGTGGCTGATCATCGATCTCCCAATGTTGATACGCCCAGGCATCGGAGCCAGTTACATCTCCGTCTCGGCCCCAACGTTGCCGCCGCCGCCGCCGCCCATGGGCGGTGCGCCGCCTCCGCGAAACATCATGCCGGCTCCGCCCGGACCGCCAACCGGTCCCCCGCCGTATGCTGGTCGCTGGCTGCCCACGTCGGTGAGCGGCACCTCCTGAGTGTAGCTCACATTGCCGACTTTTCGGACGAGCACGATCGAACGCGCGCGAATGGCCTCAACGCGGTAGTCCCCCAGCATGTCGCCGGCTTTGACCACCGTCTGGCCTTCCGGACCTTCGACCAGCGCATAGACACCGGCCCCCGTCGCGATGCCTGCCACTCTTCGGTTCGGCACTTCCTGAACTTCCACCTTCTCTTCCGGCGGTCGGATGCCCGTCTCGCGAGTAGCGATCCTGTACGGCTCAACGAGCGTGATCGCCGCAGGCGGCGGAGGCGTGGTGCTCCACCAGGGCGCGAACGGATCTGGTCGGGCGTTCGGTGGCTTCGTGGTGACCTGAGGCCCGGCGCCCTGAGGCGTCTGGCCTCCGGGTCCGCCGGCGACTGGACCTCCGCCGCCCATCGGACCCATGCCCATGGGGCCACCCATCATCGGTCCTCCCATGTTGGGAGCCGTAATGCCTCCGCTCATCTGGATTGTTGGGGGGCCGCCCGGGGTAACGCCATCGCCCTCGGTGCTGTCATCTTCACCCGACCGGGTTGTGCCGACCTGACCCCCTGCGCCGGCGCTGTCACCCGTATCGCCGCCGCCGCACCCACCGATGCCGAAGAGCGCGCTGACGAGCAGAATGATGGCGCCCCACCGAGCGATGTCGCTGCAAACTTTGCCCAAGTTACCGTACCTCACTTCCAGGCCTCCGTCCATCGCTACTCTGCCGCTTCCATGGTTGCGCCGCCGGCGCCGCCTCTCGACCCGCCACCGCCCGACATACCCATAGGAGGCCTCATCATCATCGAGCTCGACGCGCCGGCTCCAGGTCCGGAGGCCATGCCAGGCATCATGCCTGGACCGCCGCCAGGCCCGCTGGCCATGCCGGGCATCGCACCGGGACCGCCCATTCCGCCCATCATTCCCATGCCGCCCATGGGGCCGAAGCCTCCGGTGCCACCTCCACCGGACCCCGAAATGCGTGGCATCTGGGCCGGAATCTTGTCGCGCACGATGATCGTAAATGTGACGTTGTAGGTCGCCGAAAGGTTAGGGCTGTTGCCCGATATCTGCAGGCCCTCCACCACTGGAACGCCTGCCTGCGATATCGTGGACCACGAGCGAATGTGATCCATCAGCGCGTCCAGCGTCCTCGCGCGGACGGCTAGCTGATAGCTGTAGGTCAACACCGGGCCGAAGCCCTGCCCCTGCGCGCCAACCTGGATAGTGTTGGGATCGGGCCCGTAGGCGGGCAACACCACGGCGCCCGGGTTCTCCCAGACAATACCGTGCGCACGACGCTCCCGCTCCATGTGGGTCCGGATCGTACGGATGAAACGCTCGGGCCACGACTTTCCCTTGTTCGGGATGAACACCTTGAGCCAGGTCGTCAGCGTGTTGTCCGTGTATCCGATGACGGGCATATACTGCCGCTCGAACACGGCCCACTCGGCCTCAGCCTTGGCCTTCTCCTTCTGGGCCGTCTCAAGCGCACGNGTGGCGCTCGGCAGCTTCTCTGCTCGCCCGCGCACCTCNGCAAGTTCCGACTCGGCCTTCTTCTGTGCGTCGAGGGCGCCGGTGATGATCGTGAAGTACAGGCCTGCCCCGACCATCAGCGCCACAACCACGCCGATGATGTTGATGTGAAGTACGGTCAGCTTGGACATGGTTGCCGCGCGCCTCCTAGCGTTCCGAACTACCCGCCGGCCCGGCGCCGCCGCCTGGCGCCTGCATGCCCGCGGACATCGGGGCCGACGGAGGTCCGCCGCCGCTGCCCATGGGGCCGCCCATACCCGGCGCCGTCATGCCCATGCTGGTTCCGGGCATGCCGCCGCTCATGCCGCCCATCATCGGCGCCGTCATGCCGCCTCCGAACATACCGCCGCCGGCCGCCGGAGCGCCGCCACCCGCAGCGGCTGCGCCATAGACGGGCGCCCCCGGGATCGGCTTGTTCAGCGTCAACGTCACGCCGAAGTCATAGCCGCCCGCCCCCGGAGGCCTGGGATTGCGTCCCTGAGGCTGGCCGTTGAAGCCGGGAGGCACGGGGAAGCTCGGCAGCCCGCTCAACGATATCGAGACCTGTTGGATCTCCGGATTATGCTCCATCCACATCAGGTAGTGGCCGACCTGCGCAAGCGACCCGGCATAGGCGTCGAGCGTGACCGTCTGGCCGGATGGAACGAGCGAGCTATAGAGAACTCCGCGCATGGTGTAGTCGCGGATGTTGTAGACGACCGGCTGATAGGTGCTGCTGTTGTACTGGCGAGCATTCTTGACAAAGTCCCGCTTGTCGCGTATCGCCTGGGACTCGGAGTTGATCGAGTTGGCCTGTGCCTGCAGGCGATCGGCCTTGTCGGCGTCGGGGCGCAGGTTTTCCTTCTCCTGGTTCATCGCCGCGGTCTGGTTGTCAATCTGCACCTTGCCATACACGAAGCCCGCGATGACGGCCAGAAGGATCAGCACCCAGACGATGGTCACGTTTCTGCGCTTGGAGCCCTCGTAGATATAGGGTGGCAGGAGGTTGATGCGTAGCATGGCGCTAGGTCCCTGTCCTCACTTCTTACCGCGCTTGGCCGGTTTCGTTTTCGGGGCGACAGGCGCGGCTACGAAATCGCGTGCCGCAAGCCCCATGGCTACCGCAAAGCTTGGCGCCAGATCGCGCACGTGATCCGACGAGTAGTTGCGGGCGCTCACCGTGGCATACTGGAACGGATCGGCGATCCGGGTCGGAACGCCCAGCTCACCGGTCAGAAACACGTCCAGGTTCTTGAGCCCGGCGGTTCCGCCGCAGATCAGCGCCTCGTTGATCGCCGAGTCCGGATGTCGGCCCTGATAGTATTCGATGGACCGGCGTATCTCGCCCACCAGTTCGCCCAGCGTCGGCGCGATGGCGGAGAAGACCTGCAGTTCGGTCGAACCGTAGTTGGCGCTCGGCGCGGCCACGGGTACGCTCGATTCCGCGCCGCCAGCGCCCAGATCGAAGGCGTCTTCGGCCGCAGGCTGTTCGCCGAGGTCAAAACCGCCCAGATCCGGAGCCTCGCCCGACGCAATGTCGTAGAAGCCGGTCTCCTGCGGGCCGGCGCTCGCAGCCGGAGCCTCCCCCAGCAAGACCTCAGCCTTCCTGCGCTTGGTCTCCTCAGCCTGTTCCTCGTCGAGGCCCATCTGCTGGGCGATGGCAGCCGTCATGGCGTCGCCGGCGAGGGGCAGGGTCCGCGGGAACGCGAGGATGCCGTCGCGGTAGATGCCGATGTCCGTGGTGCCGGCGCCGATGTTGATGATCGCCGTGGTCTTCTTGCCGCCGGGATCCGGTCCCAGCTCGATCAGCGCTCGCGCTGCGGCCAACGGCTCGACATCGATGGCGACCGGGCTCAAACCTGCGGCAAACAGCATCGCGACATGGCGGTCTATCATCTCCTGCTGGGCAACCGCCAGCAGCACTTCCATGTTTTGCGACTCAGGGTCCTCATCGGGGCGGTGGATCGGCTGGAAGTCCATGATGACTTCGTCGGCGGCGAACGGTACATGCCGCTCGACTTCCCACTTCATCGTCTCCGCCAGCTCGCTATCGGACATGCGGGGCACTTCGATGACGCGAACCACCAGGGCGCCCTGTCCAGAGACGGAGCTCACCGAACGTCGGCACGAGATGCCCGCCTCTTTCAGCATCTTCTTCACCGCTTCCCCGAGCAGCTTCGGGTCCACGATGATGCTGTTCTCCATGGCGCCTTCCGGCGTGGGCGCAACGCCCAGAGCTTTGACCGTAGGCCCGTTTCGGCCAGGCACAAGCTCAATGGCTTTCATGAACTTAGAGCCGATATCAAGCCCGACCGTTGGTCCTGCGGACTTCCCCATACTGGGTACCCCCGATGTAATCGTGAAACAGCGCCCCACGCGCAGGGACGCTCCTGAGCGTGAGCGCTAGATTGTAGCAAGTTTCAGATGGAGTGTCAAGCGCAAATCCTCTTTGCCCGCACACTCGTGCTCAGGCGGGCCATCTAACCGGCTATGCCGCGTGCGCCGGACGGCATGCACTCCGTCCGGCGCCCCACGGTCGGTTCGAGCTCCTATGGATAGGTCTGCGGATAGAACGACGGGCTGACCGCCATGTAGTAGAGGTCGGTGGTGCCCGAACGTGTGCTCGCCCACACCAGCCACATGCGATCGACGAACGGATCCTTCACGGCCGCGAGCTGGCCCTCGTTGACCGAAGCCTCGGTGGGCAACGCGGCCTCGCCCGTCGTCTGATCGCCGGGCGTCGAGGCGACGGTCACCTCATCGCCCCACGAGACGCGGTAATCGGCCTCGACGCTGCCGCCCCCGGCAATAGCCTGACTTACCCGGACGGTGGCGCCTTCGTCGATCTCGGTGAAGTAGAGCCGACCCCGCTGCCAGTCAATCTCCACAGGACCGCGGTTGCCGCTGATCTGAATGTTGTTGCCAATGGTACCGTCGGCATTGCGCGGCACCGGCCTCGGCAGGCGCACCATCAGACGCATCGTCTTGAAGTAGAGCCCGCCGGAACTGGTCACGTTGCTGCCGGTCTTCCGGTAGAAGAGCCACAGACGCGACACTGAGGTCGGTCGGATGGCCTGAGCGCCGGGGCGCACGGAGTCAGGCTCGGTGATGCGCCGCGGATTGTCAGACCGATCCAGCACCGCCACCGCGCCGGTGTTGGCGCCCGACGCAGGCACGGCAGGCTGCGGCGCGAAACCGGCGTCGTTCTGCCAGCCGGCCGGTAGGCTGACAACGCCCGTGTCGGACCGCGTCACATTCAGGCGGAGCGTCTGAGGCGTATAGGACACAGTCACCGCGTCGGAGATGCGCGGCGCGATGTCGGGGAAGGTTACCGTGCCAGCCTGCGGATCGACCACCAGCCGTCCGCCGAGCGTCGAGTTGAAGTACAGCTTGCCGGTCGGGCTGTCGAACACCGGCTCGCCGAGGTTCACCCTGGCGCCGTTCACCCTGATGACGATCCAAGGACTGTTGCCTGTGCCGTCAACGAATGCGCTGGTGTTCGGATCACGATACACCCATGCGACATCGCGTGAGGCCCATGTCTGCGAGGCGCCCTGACGCGCAAGCAGCTCGTTCTCGACTCTGGGGAACGGCGTCACTGCTCGGTTCGGCCGGCCGTTGGCAAGCTCCCGCAGCAGATAGCGTGTCATGAACGTCTCGGGTTGGGCGCGCTCCTGGAACTGGCCGGTATAGACGAGATCCACGTGCGTGACCGTGTTGGCTGCCCGCTGATCGGGATCGAGCCTCTTGGGAATTGGCACAGGGTTCGCCAGTCCGTACAGACCGCCGGGCGTGGGCAGCGCTCGATCAATGGACCATCCTTCGGGGTTCCGCATACCCTGCGGATTCCGTGTGGGATGGTAGGCGTTCACGTTGTAGAACAGCCTGGTTCGCGATGCCGGCCCTCCGTGCCAGAACAGGTAGCCCGTTCCGTCCACGACCAGCGGCTTCGGAGCGTACTTCGGCAGACTGGGATCGTTCAGGAAGCCGTAGGGCAGACCGCCCGGAGCCGACCCCACATCCGGCACATAGGCGCCGCTGCCCTCGCGGATGATCGGCACGTAGAATGTGCGAGCATCCAGCGCGGATCCGCCGTCAGCCGTGTTCTTGTTGACGCCGCCCTGCCAGAAGAGCCACAGATCGGGCGTCCGTCCAGACGATGCCTCGTCGCGCACCAGCGCGGGCGATCCGTGGACAACCAGCGGGTCACCGTTGCCGTTCACAGCCGGAACGCCGGGCACGACCGGCGTCGCCGCCGGTCCCGGAGTGTCTGACTGCTGTGACGGGAACAGCGCCTGGGTTGCAGCGAGCGGCGGGAATGGCGTACCGATGCCTGTGGGGCTCCACCAGCGGTCCGGATTGGCGGCCAGGACATCGAAGCGCCATCCGAACAGAGCAGGCGCAGTGCCGCCGAACGAGCCGGCCGGATCGAACGGGATGGACCCTCCGCGCAACTGGGTGTACAGCAATCGCCAGGGCACATCCGGCTTCGCTGGAGCAGGCCCAAATCCCTCGGGCCGATTCGAGGCGAATGCCAGCAGCAATCCGGTGTTGACGCTCGTGCCCGCGCCGGTCCAGTCAAAGATCATCGTGGGCATCACGTTGGCCCCGAACGGCGCCGCATCAGGATTGTTGGGCGTGGACGTCCGCACATCAACCTGCGGGAACGTCCCGTCCGTCTGCATCAGCGGAGCGCCGGGCGCAGGCTGGAACGTCTGCGCATTTGTCAGGCGCGCCTCGCGAACCTGGATCTTCAGCCGGAACGGATTCTGCACGATGGGCTCGACAGGAGCGCTCATCGAGCGAAGCCGATCGGCAGGATCAACATATGCCCGGAAGTCGGGCATGCCATTGTCGGTGACGGCTGCCGCGAGCGGGTTGTTGGCGCCGTCGTACAGGCTGAGCCATTCGCGCCACTGCGGCGGATAGGCATCCTCGAACACGTAGACCGGCGACGAATAGGTACCCGCAGGCGTGCCGAGCGGCGGCGCGATGCCGATCTTGGGCCGCACTTCCCGGCCCGTTCTGCGCAGGGCAGCCAGCACGCCGAACGGATCCCCGTGCCCCACATCCGGGATCGAGAGGACGGTCGGCCCGCTGTCGCCCGGCCTCGGCTTGTGGAGGGTAGGCTGCGGGTTGACGCCCGCCGGCCATCCCAGAGGATTGCCAGCACGCACATACGGGTTACCAGGCTCTACATCAGGCCGCAACGGACTGAAGCCCGGGACCGCGTTCAGATTGTAGGGCCACAGGTTCAGCGCGTCAATGGCCAGGCCTGCCGAGTTCGCATGGTCGAGCGACGACACGATGCCGTAGTTGGCTCCCGGCGGCAGACTTGGCGCGAACGGGATCGGCAGAGCCCGTCCCGTCAGGGGCGAGTTCAGATACCACGCAAGCGGAAGATCGAACGGGCGTCCCCCGGCCGTACCGGTCACCAGCGCGCCCTGACTGTCGTAGACAGGCAGGAACGGGCTCACCTGATCGCTGCCCAGACGCGCCCAGGATCCAGGATACGCCCATGCGTCAGGCGCGTCACCGGCCAGTTTGGCCACGCGCAGATTCACCAGATTCACATTGCCCGTGTTCCGGACGGTGAACGGCGCGAACAGCCCCTGACTTCCCGACGGATCGAACGGCGAGGGTGTATTGAGATAGGGACCGATGCCGCTCGGCGCGAAGGGCACGCCAGGAACATAGCCTGCGGAATGCGGCACCTTGCCCAGGTCAATCGTCTCCTCTTCCGCTCTCAGCGAAAGGTCTGGCGGCACGGCGACTCCGGTCGCGAACTGCCGATAGACCTCTTCCCGGGCATTCGCAACCGCCTGGGTTGCGCGTGACTGCAGGGCTGAGCCCTGATAGCGGCCGTCGCCGTTATTGTCGACATAGACGACCACGTCCCCGTAGTATCCGGCGCTCGGCGCGATGGCCCCGCCCGGAACCTCAGCCTTGCTCTGAGCAGGCCGTCCCTGCTGCACCAGCATCGGCGCCAGCAGGCCCGGCACAGCCCCCGACGGGTTGAACGGGTTCCGGTTGATGTCGAGATAGGTCCGATTCACGTTGGCGGGCTGGTATCTCGGGACGCTCACGGTGAGTTCGATCGGCACATACCGGAGGGCGCCGCCGGCGGCCTTGTTGGGCAGCGTCACTGCGCGGGCCGACATATCAATGCCGCTTAGCCGCAGCTTCGCATTCGACCGATCGAGATCGGGATAGTCGGGCGACGTGTTGGGCACCGTGTTGGGGAACGTCTCCCACGGCAGCGGGTTCATTACGTTGCCGGTAGCCTGAACGAACGGATCAGTGCTCCCCGGGTCCCATCCCCAGCGTAGATCGCGGCGTTCCACGCGCACGTTGTTCAGTTGCTGGTTCAGCTTGTGCATGTTGGAGCGGTCTGCTATGAGCAGCGCGTCCACGCGTCTGCCCGCCGCATCAACACCAAGGTACGACGCCGAGGCGCCATGTCCGACAAAGCCGACCGGAGCCACAAGGTCCTTGAGCGGCGGCCGCCCTGCAGGCGGGTTGTAGCGCGCGTTGCCGTTGGCCAGAACCTCCTGCGCAGCCGCCGTGGTTGCCACGGCGGACACCCACCCGATGACGTTCGCGGCGTTGGGTCCCACCGTAGAGCCGCCGGGTACCGCTCGAGTTGAGAGCGCCAGCGGATGGGCGATGGCCAGCTCCTTGCGCGACGAAACCTTCAGGGTAGTCGCCAGCGCATCATCTACGCCGTAAGGATCGGCATCGTTCTTCTCGATCAATGCCTGTCCGGCCGCAAGCTGCAGGGAGGACACCAGCACCCCGTCAGCCGTCGCCAGTTGCGCTTGCGCCAGGACGGTGTAGCGCCGACCCGGAGTCTGAGCGTCGGCTTCCGACCCGCGTCCCAGCGGGAAGGCCACCTTCGCCACCCACGGGTAGAACTGCGATCCCGGCGGGTACGGCGGACTCGATGGCAGCGGAGGAACGGGCGCAGCGTAGTCCCGCACGGCTCCGACCGTCAGCGGCGGCCTGCTCTGACCGGCGCCGAACAGCCTGAACGTCACGGTGGGCAACGGCGGATTCAGCGACGTGCTTGTGACGGTACCCCATGCTGCCACGTAGATCGTGTCGCCCCACTCATAGACCACGAGCCGATCCGGATTGGTGATCGTGGGGATCGCTTCCTGATTGGCGTCCCACGCCGTCAGCGGCGAGAGGGCATCATTGGTCGGATCGTCGTCGCCGTCGGGCATGGTCTTGCCAAATCGCTCGTAGGTGATGGGCAGCTTGTTGGGTGGCGTATCGCCCCGCCCGTACCAGAGATCCACGAGCTTCATCGCCATGCTGGTCTCGTCGGGCTCTTCGTCGTAGTCAGGCTCGTCGGGGGTGACCATGCCCAGGCCCGCCGGATCCGCTGCGGTCTTGGCGCGCCAGTACGCGCGCATCTGCCCGTGAACCTCGCCGGTGTTCTGATTGCCTTCATCACCGCTGAACACCCAGTTGTTGGCCGTAATAGCGTCTGCGCCGCGGAAAGCGGAGGACGTCGGATATATCAGCGGTATGGGTAACGGTCCCGTAGCCCCCATGCCGGACAGCGGGACCCGCCCGATCTGCGCATCGGCGAAACTCCACATGAGATCGCCGCCCCTCAGGCGCCCCTGCGTAAGCGCCGAGATGCCGATGATGGCCCCGGTGTCGAGAGGCAGCAGCACCCCCGGGAACTGGTTCGCCGTGAACGCGTCCTGATACCAGGTCTGCGGCGGCAGATGCTGCAGGAACACCGCGGACGCACGCGTCGGCCCGCGCGACCAGGCCTCCCAGAGCAGTCCCAGTTGGCCCGGATCGTTGCCGGTTCGCGAAGCATCGAGAGCGAAGACACGCCCATCACGATTGGCGACGAACACGACTTCGTTGCCGCCGTTCAGCTGCACTCCCGCGTTGTTGGCCACCGAGGCCACCCACACGGGCGCCGTGAAGTCCGTCTCCTCGGCCTGTGCGTCGTTAGACTTGTTCGGATTGGCTGGCGAGTTGGCGTACGGGTAGGTCCACTCCGGCTGGAGGAATCCGCCTGCGTCTTTGGGCTGACCGCTGGCATTCTGAGGCGCCCGGATGCAGTAGACGCGTCCTCCCGCGGAAAAGACGTACTTGCCTGTATCGGTGAGGACACCCGGATGGACGATAGGCGCGAGCTGCGTCGTCTTCTCGGGCCATTGCCAGATTGCCGCGCCGTCGTTGGCCGGGTTCGATATGCGCGTGCGCCGATCCAGCGTCTGCATGTCCACGCAGTAGACGTGGCCATCGCCGGCGCCGGCGATGACCCGATCCGTTCGGAAGCCGGCGTCGAGCTTGGGTGCGGTCGGCGACGCCGCGAACACGACTTTGGCGGGATCGTCGCTGTAGCCGGCAAAGCTGCCATCTGGCAGTAGCGACCCGCCCTTGCTGAGCCACTTGTCGCGCGCCAGCGTCGGCCATGTCATGAGCCGCCGTGTCGTGCCGGGGATGCCCGGTTCGTCTGGCGCCCCCGGAACGCCGGCCTGAACGGCCACAGTCGCCGGGAAGGGCTCGCCCGCATTCGTAGTGCGGCCTGCCGGATCGAAGGCATAGAGTCTGCCGTTCTGGTTGCCCACAACAATGTAGGGCCGTCGGACGATATTCGGCGCGACGCCTTCCTCGACTTCCACGTAGATCGGCGATGACACGAAACTGCCCAGATCGGGCACCTTGTTGATCGCGACGTAAGGACCGTCGCCTCCCGCGCTGCCTCGAGCCGGCTTAATGTCGCCGTCGATGCCCTGACCCGTCCGGTTGTTCTCGGGGTCCGCGAAGTAGTTCGGGTCGTCCTGCGGGAAGTCGAAGATGCCGTTGTTGTTGAGGTCGCCGGCGGGGTCCGGATTGCTGATCGAAGGATAGACCCAGTACGCCGTCGTCATCGTGCTTCGGGGAGCATCGGCGACCGGATCGGCGCCGATTGCGTCCAGAGCCCATAGATGACCGTCGGTCGTGCCAAAGTAGACCACGTCACGCACGGTGCCGGAGGGCCATCGGACACGCGCAAGCAACGGCGACGCCACCACGCTGTTGGGGGTCTGCGACTCCGGCACGAACCTCACAGCATCAGCGACGATCACGCGGCCCGCATCCTCGCTCGCATCTCTCGGCGATTCGTTGAAGAGCACGACCTCGCAGCGTTGCGACGTGCCGTCATTGTTCTGCTTGAACCGAATGCCGGACGCCAGCAGCCGCCACATACCCGTGACGGGCACGCCATCCGGCGTGTTACGCTGATCGAGGACCACATCCACGTAGCCGTCTTCGGTGGGCAGCCGATAGCGCGCATAGCGAGCGAAATTCGTGGTGCCCGAGCCCGCCGGTATGTAGACGAACACCGAAAAGGTCTGAGGCGTCGGGCCCTTTATCGCCACGTCGGATGCCCAGTGGGCCTCCAGCGTGTTCGTCGCGCTCACCGGCGTCCATCGGTACTGCGTACCGTAAGGCTGGTGCAGGGGGTCCGCCTCGATGTTCCACGGCGGCGGAACCGGCAGAGGCGATTCGGTGGTGAATCCCGTGCCGGGCCCATCCACGTCGTCTATGGTCACGGGCACGATGGGAACCGAGCGTGTCGGATACCGCCAGCGCAAGCGGCCATACGTGCCGTTCGACGGCGCCGTCGGGTTCACGCGGTCTTCGATGCAGTAGAACACGGCCGATCGAATGCTCGATGTCGGATCCGCCACGACGGGATTCGATGCCGGCAGCGTCGTCGAGGGCGGCTTCGTCGGATCGAGCGGGATACCGGTGAACCCGATGGGGCTCGTGTACTTCACCGTGTTCGGAAACAGGATCTGCGGCCCCGTGGTCTCGTCGCGCCCGAAATAGGTGAGCTGCGTGTGAGGCGCATTGGGATCCGCCCCAGGCGGGAAGATGGCGCTCACAGCCGGAGCGTGGATGTCGCCACGCATGGACTCCGGCACGAGGCGGACGGCATCGGCAGCCACGATCGGCTTGTACGGATAGAGCGCCGCGTTGTCTACATCGTCCGGAACGATGCCGTACAGGGTCACCCGGATCGGATTGGTGCCGTCGTAGGGGAAGTAGCGGTCATCGCCTGCCCCCGACCGTACACGCATCCAGAAGCCGCCTGTCTGCCCGAAGTCGAGCATGAACACACGGCTCGTCACAGGGTCGTTGACGTCCGCCCCCCAGCTCACCCGCACGAACACATGGTCCGCATTGGGATGCGCGCGCGGGGCGCCGTCCTGCTCAATGAGCGTGCCGCTGGCAGGGAACCGGATGTAGACCGCATAGCGAACCCCGGCGGCAAGCGGCGTCGCTCGCAACGGATCCGTGGATATGTCCACGGTGCCCTGATAGGTGTGCAGCGGATACCGCGTGCCGAAGCTCCACCGCGCATAGCTGGCGCTGTTCCGAAGTTCCCGCTCGACGATACCGTACAGGGTCGTGTTCTGGCCCGGATTCGCGATGTCAGGCAGCGCGGTTGCCGGAGTGTTGGGCAACGCTTTAAGGTCTTCCACGTCCAGCGCGCGCAATGTGGCATTGGCTTCAGCGAGCTTGTAGACGTAGTCTCCCAGCTTGTCGGTGTTCTGATCACTGGGGGGCCAGGCGCCCGGCGCTCGATTGCTCGACGCAGGCCATACCCATGAGCCGCTCACCTCAAATGACTGCCCGGTCACGGTAGCCGGACCCGGAGGCAACGTCGTGTTGTCCACCACGATCTCGGCAGGCATGTCGCGCGAGGGCGGCCAGACCCACACGGGGCCGAGCTGCCGATTGAGCGTGTGGTCAAGACCCGGATCCGCATTGTGGCCGGCACGGGTGTTGGTGGCGCGATGGCGCACCCAGTCGGTATCCGTGAACTGCGCCACGGCATACTGGCTCGCTATCATCACCAGCGCGACGGTCAGTCCCTGCAGCGCGATATGTTTCCGAAGCATTACACGTTCACCTGGTTTCATGTGCGCGTACCCTCGCCCTCACTCCTCGCCGATCTCCTCGCTGCTCGATCCTCAGAATGGACGATCGGCGAACGAAGGCTGTTCGAGGATGGACGTGGAAGTGCCGCGGTCTCTATCTCCCACGCTCCGTCGGATCGTGCCCGGCGGATCGCCTGCGAAGGCTGTATCGGTATCGCCCGGCCTGTGCAGCACAGCATAGGGTGGCCGCGGCACCGTCTCATTCGGCGTGCGGCGTATGATGCTCGCTTGCGGCATCTGGCGTGTTATGCCATTGATGACATACGTTCCGCCATCGTTCGGCCAGAGGAACCCGCCGACCGGACTGGCAATGACCGAGTAGTCGGGTATGTAGCCGTGTCCCGGGCCATAGTTGAACGTTGACGGCTTGATCGTGAACACCTCGCCGCGGAACTCGCCGCTGCCCGAGATGTTCACCGCAGCGCCGAACACGCTCGGATTGTCCTCGCCGCTGAACCTGTTGGCGATGACAAACTGCCGCAACGAGGGGAATGCCGGGTTCTCCGCGGATGCCGACAGTCTGGTAACGCCCGTCGCCTGCAGCCGCTTGCCGGTCATCGCCGCGTAGTCCTCGGCGGTGAGCAGCCACTCGACATCGAGAACGGGCTCCACATACGGAGGGCTGCTGTCGGCGTGGTTCACGAAGTTCAGGCGCGCTTGATACACGCCGTTGGCGTCGGCCAGCAGGAACTTTACAACGACACCGCCGTCCACCGCCTCCTGGAACGACGAGAACCATGTCGGCGCGACGATGGGCTGAACGCGGGTCGTCAATGAAGCGCCGTCCATGACCGGGATGCGCAGATTCGTCACGACCGCCAGCGGATCGCCGGTCTCCTTAAGGATCGCCACGGAGCCGCCGCCGGTCTCCAACGAGTCGCCGCTCCCCAGCGTCGCAGCCAGCGGCATGTTGGGATCCGTCATCCGCGCATTCGTCACCGTCGCCATGGTCAGGAAACGCACTTCCAGCGGCGGCGCGCCGGGATCGTAGGGGTTCTCGCGCCAGTACGCCGGAGCGGCCGGCAGGTCGCTGTTCCGCATGACGAGCCGCTGGACCGAACGATACCGGTATCGCTTGCCTTGCCTCGCCTGCGTGCTGCTGACGAAGTTGAGCTGGCGCACCATGATGCGCTCGCCGCTCGCCGAATACACATCAATCAGCTCGATGATCCGGAAGTTGCCCGAATCCGCGATCAGGTAATGGACGATGTAGCCGGGCCCCTGGTAGTTGTAGGGTCCGCCCGTGATGTTCAGGTTCGGCTGGAACTCCGTCCAGAACGAACAGTCGGTCGGCTCGTTCAGGCTCAACGGGTCCCCGGGGCGCAAGAGGCGCTTGTAGTCGTCTTGCAGGCGATTGACTTCCCACTTGGTGTAGCCGCCCCGGTCCATCGCCACGACACGGTTGTTGCCGGTATCCACTACCAGGATGTCGCCGCCGCTCATCTTCCGCGCCACGGACGGGCGTCGGAACGGCACTCGCTGGCCCGCAGGCATGCCGGTCCCTACGATCGGATTATTGGGATCGGTGTAGTCCGTGAGCGGGCCGTTGACGATGTCGAACGTGCGCGTGCCGTCACACCACCACACGGCATCGCCAGCCGAGTTGACCTCAAGGAGGCGCGAAGCGTCTGCGATCAGCGTGACGTTGTCTTCACGGGCAAATACGCCTGACGCCGTCGAGATAGCCAGCGTCCCATTGACGGCCGCCGGCGGTCCGATCACCGGCATGGCTGGGTTGGGATCGCCGCGCACTACCAGAGGCGCAGACACCCAGCGATACGCGACCTCGCTTCCGTTGGCCTGGAACTCAGGGTTGCGCACCGAGGGGTCAGCATCCACCGACACGATGGAACCATCCGCCAGACCGACCCAGACCGTGTCGCCCTGAATCGCCGGGCCGCTGCCAGCGGTGGACGGGAGAACGCAGAACCACAGGAGGTTATCCACGCCATCGGGTCCGCCGCGCCGCCATCCGTCGGCATCCGCTCGCGTCGGATAGGTGACCTGCTCGGGGCCGTTGCCGACCTGAACCACAAAGGGCACCGAGGCGCTGGTGTAGGCTGCGGCTATCGCCCCCGGAGGCGCCATCGCAACGATTCGAACCAGCCCGCTGTCGTAGTCCACCGTATATTGCCCGGCCGCCAGCTCGATCCATGCGTTCGGCTGAGCGTTGCGATCCACGAACAGATTCGGCTGCCGCACGCGCACGCGCGTTCCTGTCTCGATTCGAGTGTTCAACCGCAACACGAAATCCTGCTCAGCGCGGAACGCAAGCAACGCGGACACCGATTGTCCGCCGATCGTGGTCCCGCTTGCGACCGCGTAGACGGTGTCGTCGCGCACCGCGGGCGTCCCGTGGAAGCGCATCTTGATGAGGAAGTCGCCGTTGGCCCTGCGCAACCGCGCCGGCACTGTCACCGCCGAGCCGTTGACCGTCATCTCGAAGGCATCGTACAGCGAATAGGTCCAGCGGACGGTGCTCCGGTTCTGGCCCTGCTCGTGGGCGGCGATCAGCAGAGAACGTCCTGGATACGTCGCAGCATCGTTGCTGGCATTCCCCGCGAAGTACGCCACGTCGTTGCGCCCCAGAGCCGCGGTGCCCACGATCGGATTGTTGGTATCGGTGGGGTCGGGCGCCACGAACACGCTTCGGGCGTTCACCTTCGGGAACGTGCTGGCTGCCGGCGGCGCCCAATCATAGACATAGTCGGCAACGATGGTCACGTTGGGATCGGTCGGCGTCACCGTGCGAAGACCGGCTCTCGTGCCGTCCGGACGCTCGACGTTCGTGATCTCGATCGTCGCGCCGATCTTCACGCGCGCCTCGCCCATGTCGAACCGTTCGACCCACTGGTTGTTGCCCGGAGGATCCTGCGTCGTGTACTGCAGCTCGCGGCTGCCGTAAGTGCCGTCCGTCGGATCGCGGAACACGCAGGTGACACGCGGACGCAGGGCCGGATTCGACCCCGCTCCCTGGTAGATGTACCAGGGCGAGCGCGCTCGGCTTCGGAACAGACGATCGGGCGCCGAAACCAGAGTCAGCGGCTCGCCTTTTGCGCCGAAGGGGATCGCGCGGATAGAGGCCGGCTGGCCCGTGCGCGGGCTCACGTTCACATAGACCATCTTGTCCGTCGCGCCGGTCAGCGTATCGCGCACATAGCCGACGGTGGGGCTGCCGCGCAACGCCTCGGTGCCCGGAACGTCCGGCACCAGTCCTTCGCCCACGCCGGCCGGCACGCCCAGATGGAACGGGCTCCCGCCGGTGGCCGGATCCACTGCGAGCACGCGACCGCCCGCGTTCGTGTTGAGGGCCACAAAGATCACGCCTTCGGAGAAGGCCGGAGCAGGCACGGGGTCGCCGGGAGCCAGCGCGAAGTCTCTCGCGTTGGTCTGCGCTGGCGAGATGGCCCAGTCCACGTGGCCGCGATCCGAGAAGGCGACGTACGTCTGGCCGTTGACCGTTCGCAACTCCTGCGGATGGGCTCGCGCGGCCACCACTGCGCCGTTGGAAAGCGTCACCACGACCAACTCGCGGTTCGGCAGCGTCAACAGCCCGCCGCCAACCGGCGGATTGGTGTCGAAGAACTCCACGACGGTGGGCGCAGACGCCCCCATCAGTGGACCGCCGGTGGCGAACTGGGTCAGGTCCAGCGCCCAGATGCAGTCGAACGGCGCCCCTGCGTTGAAGTCCACGAGCCCGTCGTCGGGATTGCCATCGCCATCAAGGTCCTGGCCGGGGTTCGTGTCGTAACAGCGCAGGACGAGGTCGCCGCCGACAGCGAAGACCGTACCCTTGAGGAACGCTACGCCGCCGACCTTCGCAGGGCCGCTTCCCGGCGCTGACCATTTCTCATCAAGCTGGGCTCCGACGGTCTCGGCCGCTGCGCCGGTGCGGCGAACNTCGGCATAGGCNGTCCGGTGCGAGGTCGCCCAGCTCAACAGGTTGTAGGCGAACTTNAGGTCTTGCGGCTTNGCTGCCAGCANGTTCTGACCGCTGATGGCGCCGCAGTTGCCTCCGAACCCAACCTGGACGCCGCCGACATAGTCATTGATGGCGCAGCCTGTGTCCTGCGCGCTCATGACCAGCTTGCCCGAGCCGACGACACCAGCCAGCACGTAGGGGCGCCAGTCGGGATTGGCAGTGCCTCCGGGCCCGGCTCCGAATCCGCGCGTGTTCCATACCACAGGCACCAGGGTCTCGCGTCCCGGCGGATTGAGCGCGTTCTTGCCCGCTGTCGGGTCATAGTACGACGGGTCTGCCGGATCGTAGGGGTTGAAGATGTACCATCCGCCGACGTTCTTGTCGCCCAGCGTCTGGACCTCTTCGGTCGTCAGAACGTAGGGTGCCGTCAGCAGCGGGTGGTTCGGTGTGCCGATCACAGCGCCCGGGCGTCCTCCGCCCCCTGCGCCGCCGCCCGATCGGAACTGCGCGTCGAAGAAGAACGGCGCCCAGCGGTTGAACGTGAAGCCGCCGCACTGCTCCACCCACAGCGTGCCGCCGCCGTCCATATAGGCGCGCAGCTTTTCGCGCGTGTCGGCTGGCAGAGCTACGTCGGGTTTGTGCGAGTGCATGTACAGCAGGTCGAACTGCTGGAGATCGGACGCTTCGAGAGAGTCGATGTTGACCTCCCAGTAGGCGCCCATGTTCTTCGTGACCTTGGCTCCCACACGGAAGAGCTCGGACAGCGGGTTGCCTCCGGTGAACGCCGGGTCGTTCCCCCGGCTTCGCCGGCGCCACCGCTCGTAGATCTCGCCCGTTATTGTCGGCGGAGCCAACGGGTTCACCAGCTCCACGCCGACCGGCTTCAGGTCCGTGCGAGCATCGAGCACATAGAACACGTGCGGATCGGGGTTCTCGGATCCTTCGCCATTCGGCATGTTCAGCGCACGCGTGGCAATGATCCCGACGCGGATCTGGCGCCGCTGCGACGCGTAGCTGCCCGCATCGGAACGCCCGGTCTCAGGTAGAGCTGTCAGCGCGAGCAAAGCCGCGATCCCGACCATCGCTCGGGCCGAGAGTAACCCGCGACCTATCATCCGCGCCCCATTAGCGCCGGGCTGGACGGAGTCCATGGGAGTGGCACAGAGTCTCATCGCTTCCCTTTCCCGCTCCCTATCGGTCCTCACCGAAGTACACGTAACCGGGACACACTGGCAGACGCGGCAGCGGCGGCAGTGTGCGCCCGTAATCGTCCTGTCTGAAGCTGCCTCGGCCCACATGGGCCCATCCGTTCATCCGATAGAAGCTGCCAAGGTTCGGGTTATAGGCTGCGTACGGCGCCCCGAGGGCCGGATCGTAGAGTATGCGCAGACCGCGCGTGATGCCCGCCGCACGCTCGACGCTCACGCGGTGGTCATCGGACGCCGGATTGCCGACCGACATTCCCACTTCGGTTACGAACAGATGCTCGGTAGGCACTTCGGCAGGTGTTGCGGAGTTCGGGCTCTCGCCCGTCGAGCCATAGCGCTGCGGTATCCATCCCCAGAGCTGCATCCACGCCGACTGATCGGCAACCGAGGCGGTCCGGTTCTCCGCTATGGCCCCAACGATCGTGATCCTGCAGTCAATCGGCTCGCCATAGAACGGAAACTCATCGGCCGTTCCCTGGGGCCGCAGCATAGTGCCGCTGCCCGACCCGCCATGGCGCCGCACCGCCGCATCCCGCGTGTCGCTCGGATCCACGTTGAACGGATAGCCAGGTATGACGAAGAACGAGCCGTTCTGGGCATACATCACGGCCTCGATCCTCACGTCCATGGGTACGACCGCTGCACGCGAGAAGAGGTAGTCCTGCGTCCCCGTCTGCGCCGCGAAGTTGGCGTCTACAGCCGGTCGGATGGTATTGCGGACGCCTGGCGCGGTGAAGAATGTGTAGGTCGTGCCGCCGAACGGGAAGCTGAACTTCTGGTTCTCGAACAGGTCAACCCCGGGCTGGCTCGCGTTGAACATGGGGTACACCCAGGCGGGCACCGGCGGGTTCGCCGCCACCCCGAATCGGTAGAGCGAGTCCCCTGGCGCGGCCGGCGGGAAGGCCTCGTTGATGATCAAGTTCAGGTAGGTCACGCCAGGCGGAGCCCCGTGGCGCATCAGCAGGAATGGCCCGCCGTTCAGCGTGTATTGCGTGGCATCGTCGCCGAAGGCAAAGTCGAGCGCGAACGGCGGCGTCCGAGCGCCTTCGGCCACGTCTATGTTGATATGGTATGGCGGCAGCTCGTTCTGATTGCTGGCGGCTGGCGCGATGATCTTGTTCGGCGACATGAACATCGTCGTGTTAACCACGACGTACTCCTGCGCCAGCAGCGCGATCATAGAGGCTGCGTCCCGTTCGGCGTTCGGCCCCGGAACGGTCTCTCGCACGAGGCTGCCCTCGATGTAGATGTTGCGCCCCGACACGACGGTCAGCGCAGGCGGGTTGACGGCATCCCGAATGGCATTGGGCGGCATGCCGTCGGGGTCGCCGGGCTCCTGTCGGATGGGGATATTGGCCACGCTCGGAAGCAGACCGCGTATGCGGATGTTGCCTTCGGCGTAGATGACCCCGTTGAACTCCGGCAGGAACCGGTTCACCTCAGCGTCGGTCATGCCCTGATCGGCGATCAGGAAATCACGATAGAGCGCATTGTCGAGCTTCAGGACGGGTCGCTGGCCAACTCCCTTGAAGATGAAGAAGGTGTAGACCTGCTCACGCGTGCGCACCAGTCCGCTGGGGTCCACCCACATGGCGTCGCTGACGTCGCGGATAATCCGGAACCCCGGCGCGCGCGTGTACTCGCCCGGGATCGGCGTCCCGTTCTGGTCGCGCGCCTGCACTACCGGATAGCCGATGTCAATGTAGGCGGCCGGCGGAATGTAGTACGGTCCGTTCCAGTAGGTGCTCGAACCTGGTCGCAGCCAGACCGAGCGCAGCGACTGCCCGCCGTCCACGGCCGTCGATTCCAGCTCCCTGCTGCGCGGATTGTTGACGAAGATGCCCGCGCCGAGTCCGATGCGTCCCGTGTTGACCCAGCCGCCGCGCGTTCGGCGTCGGAATACCCAGCCTGAGTCCCGGGTAAGGGATCTGTAGCGACTGACGCCCGAAGCAGGATCGCCTCCTTCAAGGCTCGGCGGCTCCAGCCGACTGATGCTCCGCGCGTATCCCGCCGGATCGGGGCTCGTGCTCGCGTCTCGGATCAGTCCGCCGAAGGTGCTGAACGTCGGCACCGAGCTCGGCAGGATCTCCGGCAGTCCGGTTCCCGATCCGAGCGGCGGCGGGAGCGGTTCAGCATTCGTAGGATTGGCGGACAGATCGTTGATCCGGGCCGTCTGCCGCGTGGGGTCCGCCGGATCGCCAGGCTGGACACGAACCTGCCCCGCCACGTAGACGGCCTCGTTGTTGCGCGGATTCAGGGCGATGGTCACATTGTTGAGGAGCTTGAGATCGCCGTTGATATACATGGGCGC
>Ga0067045_1029447_pt1 | contig 20759 bp, 30 predicted proteins | sample TerdegcTABiofilm_FD_59184 | JGI IMG/M metagenome (GOLD analysis project Ga0067045, IMG submission 59184) | Combined Assembly of (Gp0054472, Gp0054536) Wastewater bioreactor microbial communities from Singapore -Terephthalate degrading...
TACGAAATCCATGACCCTGCCTGCTACCTCACGCCAGACGTTGTTGCCGACATCACTCAGGCAGAAGTGATTTCGGTTGGGCCTGACCGGGTGCGCCTGGAAGGTGTCATTGGTCATCCGAGGCCGGAGATGCTCAAAGTCAATGTCTGCTTTGAGTCAGGATGGTTTGCCGAGGGAGAGATCTCCTACGCGGGCCCGAGAGCGCAAGAGCGCGCGCGTCTGGCGGCCCAGACCATATCCAGGCGCTTGGCGAATATTGCTCCCCTCAGAACCGACCTGATCGGTATCACCAGCGTCTGGGGAAACGACAGCAGTGACTGGCTGACTGAAGCAGGCATTGCCGGCGAATCCCGGGATGTCCGGCTTCGCATGGCCTGGCAGCATGCCGACCATGCGGTAGCTGCGCGTCTGCCGCGCGAGATAAACGCCTTGTACTGCTGCGGCCCGGCGGGGGGAGGGGGCGTTCGCACCCATATGCGTCAGCGCCTGGGAATGGTGTCGTGCTTGGTACCTCAGCAACAGATTACGACTGGCTTCCACTGGACCAAGCCACATCAGGAGTAAGCCATGAACTCAACCCTTACCGTTCCCCTTTACCGGGTTGCGCATGGACGCACGGGAGACAAAGGTAACCGCTCCAATATCAGCGTCATTGCATGGCATCCGGATTTGTGGGACTTGGTGTGCGAACAAGTCACCGAACAAGTCGTGATGCACCTGTTTGCGGACCGCAAGCCAAGCCATGTCCGGCGATACCTGCTACCCAAGCTCCACGCCATGAATCTGGTGCTCGACAACGTGCTGGATGGGGGTGTCAACGACTCGCTGAACCTGGACAGCCATGGAAAAACGCTGTGCTTCAGGGTGCTTGAAATGCCCGTCGTGGTTCCATGCCATCTCGAGCCACTGCTCATCGGTCCGAGCGCCTGAATTTTCTACAACAACCACTAGGAGACAAAGCATGAAATTTCTGACACGACGCACTGTTCTTGCATGCGGTGCAAGCCTGGCGCTCAGCCCCTTGGCCTTTGCACAGGGCGAATTTCCAAACAAGCCTATTACCTTTGTCGTTCCGTTTGCCGCCGGCAGTGCCACAGACCAGCTTGCGCGTGCCTTGGGACAAGCCGTTTCCGAGCAGACCAAGCAGCCGGTCGTGGTGGAAAACAAAGGCGGTGCCAGTGGCATGATTGCGGCTCAAGCGGTGGCCAAGGCCGCACCTGATGGCTACACCGTGCTCATCACGACCAATACGACGCACGCTGCCAACGAGCACTTGTACAAAAAGCTGTCGTACGACCCTGTCAAGGACTTCACCCCTATCACAGGTCTGGGCAAAGGTGGACAGGTCCTGGTCGTTCCTGCGACTTCGCCCTATCAGTCCGTAGGCGATCTGCTGGGCTACGCCAAAGCCAATCCCGGCAAGCTGAGTTTTGGCAGCGGCAGCTCTTCGAGCCGTGTCGCTGGCGAAATGCTGAAGCAACTCGCTGGCGTCGACATCCTTCACGTTCCCTACAAGAGCAATCCGCTCGCCCTCACGGATCTCCTCGGGGGGCAAATAAACCTGATGATTACCGACGTCTCGACGGGCGTTCCTCAAATCAAGGCCGGCAAGCTGCGCCCGCTGGGTTACTCCACACAAAAGCGCAGCGCACAGTTGCCTGATGTTCCGACCATCGCGGAGGCCGGTGTCAAAGGCTATGACATGGGCTACTGGTTCGCAGCCTACACGCCTGCCAATACACCAGCACCTGTCGCGGCCAAACTCAATCAGCTGTTGACCAAGGCGGTGAACAGCGCTGCGGCCAAGTCCTTCTTCAATATGTCCGGCTCCGAAGCCTGGACCACCTCTGCCTCGGAACTGGCACAGTTCCAGGCCGCAGAAACCACCAAGTGGGGACAGGTCATCAAGGCGGCAGGCATCACGCCTGAATAAGGGTCAAGCCCGGATCAGTTCCCTGCAATGCAGGGAGTCCAGTGGAAATCCGAAGCGGCTTTTGCTCCAGCGTGATGCGGAACTCATCATCGAGAAAGCCAGAAGCTCGGCAATCTTCGAATAGAGAAGGGCGGATGAAGGTAACTGGTGTTTGAGCACCAGTTGCTCCATGCATGGAGATCCGCGGCTGTTAAGGCTCAGGTGTGGAAAATCTGAGCCATCTCCGTTACTTGGCAGCCCGGCTGTCTTCGACGGTGAAGTGCTCTACATGCGGTGGCTCCACAAAATAAGGCCCGATGATGGCGCGCCACTCGGCAAAAGCGGCGGACTGGCGGAATCCAATCGTGTGGTCGTCAAGAGTTTCCCAGTGTACGGTCAGCACATAGCGGCCCTCGGTCTCGATGCAGGCAAGGACTGTGTGGCCAAGATAGCCAGTGGCCTTGCTCAGCACGGAGTCTGCGGCCTGACTCATCAGCTTTCTCCTGTTGGTACGACGAAAGATGCTATGAGGAGCTCCATCTCACTCAGATGATGAGGTCGCGAAGCTTATAAAGACGCAACCCGTATGTCTGCCCAGTGTCTTGACGGCACTTGGGCTGCGCAAAAAATGCACTGAGCGGAACGGTGATGAGCTGCCAGTTGGCGAGCAGGCTGGATTGTCGTTCATTTGTATGAAGTAACTTGGGCTTTCGTAGCTTTCAATAATACATCATACGATGTATACGTTTTTTAACGACTGCGCTATCGTTTTTGATTGTTGCCGTATCGATTGTTGAATCTCCGTTGTAGGAAATACCCAACATCGCCGCCGCGCCAACGGCTTGGCCCTTTCCCAGAATGTCTGCTAGCAGCGCCCCCTTTCGGTTTGCTGCGTTTCTTTCAATGATTGCGTCAATGGCAGCTTGACGTGCATCCATTCCAGCTATATCGGCAATTTCTGCGGCCAGCTCAGGCGAGGCTGGTCGTGTTCCTTTGCGCAGTCGTGTGATTTCTGCGCGGTCAATTTCCATTCTTCTAGCAAGCTCAGCCGCAGATCCGCATGCATTGATTGCTTTGTCAATAAGTATTTGTACGGATAGCATGTTGTAATCCTTTACAACGATAGTCGCACCATGTTGTAGATATTTACAACGCAAATGGAGCGGCCAATGTCATTTCACCAAGATTATCCCGAAAACGTCCCCAGCGCCAAGCATGGCACCGCCGATAGCCTGGCCGCTCCCGGTTGTGTCGGCGCTGGGGGCACCAACTTGCGCGAGCTCTGCGGGATTTTCTTTGACATGCCCGCTGTCCGGGTGTGCATGGCGATCAATGTCGTCGTTCTCATCGTCCTGGTTTCTCGCGCGGTGTTGCCCGGAATGATCGCCAAGACGCCATTCGCAATCGTCACTGATTGGGCAGACTTTTTGCGCTTCGTGCTCCTGTACTGGATTGGCAAGGTGCCCGCATGAGCCGCAATCAAAACCAGTGGCGCTCCATTGCCGACTTCTTGACCCGTCAAAACCTGCGTCTGGTGCTGCAGGAGCGCGCACGCAGCGAAGCCGCGCAAGCTTTAGCTTGCGGGAGCGGAGCGCAGGGCGCGCAGCTCTCGACCCTCCCCGTTGGTAATCACGGGGAGATCGTTGCCAAGGGAGTGAGCGCATGACCGTTGACCTGTTCCTCATTGAGGCTTCTCGTGTTGTTCCTGTCGAGTTCCAGGCTTGGCAGGTCGCCCGTGACTACTGGTCTGCATGTGCCAATCGCGCTTTGAGCTGTGAGGACTGGAGTGGGGCAGAGGGTGAATCTTTGAACCGTCTGGCTATCGCTGCTAAGGGTGAGGCGGATCGGCTGGAGCAGATTGCTCGTGCTGCTTTTCGGAGGGCTGTATGACTCGCCCCTCACTCGTTCTCGACGGCAATGAGGTCAAGCTGCGCTTGCAAGCTGAGCGCACCAAGTCCTCCGGCGCAGTGCACATTGACTGGCTGCGCTTTACTACCGACCTGAAACACGCGCCTATCCCCACGTTGGAAGTGCTGTTCCCCACGCCTCTGCAGGACTCGCTCCTGAACCCGCGCAGCATCGCTGAGCTGGATATGGAGCAGTACCGACGCATGAAGCTGTTGCGCATCTTGCGCGACATGCCAGACCAGGATTTCGCAGCCAGTGCCCAGGCGCATGCCCTGGCACAAAAGGTTTGTAAGGCCCTTGGCCCAGATTTCAGCATCGAGCCCGAAGTGAAAAAGGGTCATGACTTCTACCGCTTCCGGTGGTCAATCGTCCGCAATGACGCTGAATGTGCATGGGTGGGGTTTCTGGCCTCGGGCGAGAGCCCGCGCCAGCAAGCACAAGCTAAGACCATTCACGCCAATGTCTACGGCTCTGCCTGCACTTTTGCCCGTGGTGACTGGCGGCACCGCATGGCAAACCTCATTGAAGAGGTCAACGGAAAAATCACCCGCATCGACTACGCCCTGGACTTCTTCGACGGCATCAGGGGTGGCCTGGAGCGCATTCGTGATGACTGGCATGCCGGCCTGATGGATGTGAACGGGCGTAGGCCCAAGGCCAACACCGTTGGCCCGTGGGTCGATGGCGGTCGAGGTCGCTCCTTCTACTTCGGTAGCAAGGAAGCGGGCAAGCAGACCAATGTCTATGAAAAAGGCGTCCAGCTCTTTGGTGAACTGGATGCGACGCACTGGGAACGTGTGGAACTGCGCTACGGCAACAAGCTGCGCGACTTGCCAGTCGACATGCTGCGCCGTGCTGATGACTTCTTTGCAGGTGCCTCCGACTGGCATCAAAAGATGCTTGCAGAGCATGGCAAATACGCCGAAGGCGAGGGCGTCAAGGTGCGCTCGAAACAGGCCGTCCAGACCGTCAAGGCAGAAGTCACTCGCGCCGTGCGTTGGCTGACGAATACAGCAGGTGCAAGCGTAGCTCTGGCCTTTGAATTTCTTGGCCAGGACGAATTTCTAGAAATCGTCACAGGCCGCAAAAAGCCAGGACGGCTTGCCAAGTTCTCCAACTTAGAAATCAGCGCCGCCTGTGCGTCGCTGCATACCCAAGTTTTTCAACCCAAAGTCCGGTCAATCGGACTAGCCCACTAAAGGAGCGGCTCCCATGAAGATGAAGTCTCAAGTACCTTGCTTTGGTATCGAATCCAGCAAGGGGGAAATTGAAGGCAATGCTTTCGATTCCACCAAATTCCATCTGTCAGTTGATTTGGGCAAGAAGTCCACTGGCAAGACCATTGGCACCGTAACTCGCCCTTTCAAGTTCGGTGATTCGACAGAGATTGAGAAGTGGTTGCATCTGTCTGCCTACTTCTCTTCGGGGAAGCCAGTGCTTTGTGATTGTGAATTTGACGTAGTTGCCGGATCTGGCAATGAGGCAAAGCTCACGTTGCTTGCTATCCAGCCTGCACCTCAAAGCAAGACGGCTGCAGCCGCTTCCTAACCATGCCGCGCTTTGTCATTCAGTCGGCAGCTACCGGGCGCTTTCTGGCGGCTGATCCGGATGGAGGGGAGCCCATGTGGGTTTCCCTGCTGCAACAAGCGGGCGGCGGCGTCACTGATGACATGGAGCGCATAGCCCAGCTCGTCGGTGACTACTGCGAGCCCGAAGACTTTCCGCAGGTGGTCGACCTCGACCGCCTGGGGACTGCAAACGACTACTCCTGAGGTCGCGACTGTAAGCATCGCTTGCGGTGCTTATGGGTGCTGTTTCAGTGCCAATTCATCAATCAACTGAAGGAAAAATCATGCTGAAGAAAACTGCTCTGCGCTTGTCCGCAATCCCTGCTTTCGTGGTCGCCACCTCAGGCTCGGCAATGGCCGCTCTGCCTGAAGGTGTGAGCACCGAAATCTCTACCTACAAGACCGACGCGCTGGCCGCCATGGCGCTGATTCTGGCCGCTGGTGTGGCTATTTGGGGTCTGAAGAAGCTCGGCACCAAGCTGGGCTGGTTCTAAGCGGGTGGGGCGGGTATGTCTGAGACGCAAACCATCGTTGTGCAGGTCACGCCCGCGCCCCCCAGTTCTGAGACGTTGGCAGACCTCTCTGAGCTGGCAATGCTGTTCTTCGTGGCCTGCATTGCCATCTATTGCATGAAGGCGCTGATCCGACTTTTCTCCACCGACTCACACAATGACTAATGCCAAGTTCTATCGAAATCTTGTTTGCGCTGGGCTTGGCGCTCTTGCTCTGGGTTACGTTCCGCTAAGCCATGCTTTCTATGCCCAGCTCACGCCTCCTGCAGGTTTTACCGCTGGCGCAATCAACACCTACAACTCTGCATCTGCTGCGACTGCCGCAAGTATTGAGCTTGGTCGTATTTCTGCTAACGCATCTTTGAGTGTTGCCGGTAAATCTGTTTCCGTTCCTGCAAAGATGACGATAGGAAGGGGGGCGGCAAAGGTTGCAGCTGCTGCTATCTACCTGCACCCTGGGCTTCGAACCATTGCTGCGGTTGCTACTTGGCTAGGGGTCGCTGGTTTCGTTTATGACGTTGCTTCTGGGCTCTGGAAGCAAGTGGACCCGAATGCTGTGCAGTCGGATGGCTTCGTGTATCGGATTGAATATTTTGGCAATGCAGAATTTTCTACGTTGTCTGAAGCATGCGCATTTGCGGCGTCTGAGATGACTAAGATGAACAGTCCAAGTCCTATCAATGCGGTGTATGTGACTGAGTCATGTACTGCGACAAGATGGGTTGCTGGGATGCGTTGGCATACCGATACCCAGTCAGGGTACAAGCCGGCAGATCAGACTTTGACTGTTACTCAGCGTGCGTCCTCGTGTCCGGCTGGCTGGTATACGACCCCTGGTGGTTGTGTTCAAACACCCCCCATGCGGACAGTTTCTCAGCCTGAATTTGAGCAAATGGTGCCTGATGCAAGGCCTATGCCACCGGAGCTACCCGGTGTTGTTTGGCCCGCTTCATGGCCTGTTGAAGTTCCTGAAATTCAGCCAATGTTTGTTCCCACTGGTGCCCCAGTGAAGAACCCGAATTACGATCAGTCCAAGCCTCAGACCGGCGAGAACCAGCCCTACGTGCAGCCTGGAGTGAAGATTGATCCGGCCAACGATGTGAAGAACCCGTTTCAGGTCAACGTGCAGCCCACAAACAGGCCCACGGCAAACCCCACGGGATCGACAGATGGGCAGCCTATAACCGAGGGAACCGGCACCGAGACTGACGGCAAGGATGACAAGCCAAAAGAGGATAAAGACGAGCGCGATTTGTGCGAGAAAAATCCCGACATCCTTGCCTGTCAAAAGGTCGATACAGATGTTGAGGATGGCGAGATACCCAAGGCAGAAAAAGCGGTCAGCTATCAGGCCGAAAACATCTGGGGTGGTGGCTCCTGCCCAGCGGACAAATACACGCGCATAGGGGGTCAGGAAATGAAGGTGGTGGATTGGACAAGAGACTGTCAGTTCGTTCGAGATTACGTAACGCCTGTCGCTTTTGTTCTTACGACGATCATTGTTGGTGCCATCTTGCTAGGGGGTCTCAAGCCATGAAAATTGCTACCTTCATCATGTCGCTGGTGCAGCCGTTGATTGCGCGAATCCTTACTGCATTGGGCTTTTCAGTGGTTTCAGTGGTGGGCGTTACAACGTCTGTCAACGCTCTAAAAAACGAGCTGGTCAATCACGTAAATACGTTGCCGCATGATGTTCTGAATCTCTTTTTGTTTGCAGGTGGTGGCATCTGCTTGGGCATGATTCTGGGTGCCGTAGCTTTCCGGCTGGCTCTCTGGCAAATCCAGAGCGCCACAAAGATTCTCGGAGTCAACCCAGGATGATCACCGTAATCACTGGCACGCCCGGTGCAGGCAAGACTCTGTACACCATCGAAAAGCTGCTGCTGCCTCAGATTGGCAAGACCATCAAAGGGCGCGATGAGCAAGGCAATCAGGTCGAACATGAGCGCAAGGTCTACACCAACATCAACGGCCTGCAGATTGACCATGAGCTGATCGACGGTGGCGAAACGCAAGGATTGCGCGACTGGCATAAGTGGGCAAAGCCCGGTTCGCTGATCGTCTTCGATGAGGTGCAAAAGGTATGGCCTCCGCGTCCCAATGGCTCCAAGATTCCTGAGGACGTGCAGGCACTCGATACCCATCGTCATCTGGGCGTTGACTTCATCCTGATCACGCAAAACGTGCTCAACGTAGACCGGCATATCCATGCCCTTGGCGGTCGACATTTGCACGTTAGGCGCGTGGCAAACATGCCGCTTGCAACCGTCTATGAATGGGATCACATCAGCCGCGGATTGCTCTACAGCAAGGCCATCAGCAAGGCACCGTGGAAGTACAGCAAAAAGGTCTTCAAGCTCTACAAGTCCAGCGAGCTGCACACCAAGCAGCCGCGCCGCATTCCGGGCCTTGTGTGGTTCATCCTGGCTGGCATCGTCGCCATGTTCGTGCTCACGCCGCAAGTGTTTGAACGCATAGGAGGGCGGCTCAGTGGAAAGCCTGTTGTACCAACTGAAAAGCCTGCTGCGGTATCTGGTGCGCCAGCTACTGCGGGAACTGGTGCGCAGCCTGTTCAGGCGGTAGCGCCGATTGAGCCGGCACCAGATGAGAGAGTAGATTTCATACCGAAGGTCAGCGACAGGCCATGGACTGCGCCGGCCTATGACAAGCTCAGGGTTGTGGTGCGCATGCCGGTGGTCGATGGCGCTATCTGCAACGCAAAACGCGGCTGCATCTGCTTCAACGATGCTGAGCGCTTAGACATGTCCAGCGAGGCCTGTAGCGAATGGATTGAGGGTGCCAAGTTCAATCCCTACAGAGTCCCGGTAAAACCGCTTCCAGCGCCCGTGCAAGCGCAGCAGGTGGAAGCTAAGCCCCAGGCCGACCAGTCGATGCACTATGAAGCCCCGAAGGTGCAGCAGCATGCCGATATGACAGCCGTCACCAAGGCCGCCAAAACGGCGCGCTTGGCCCAGACCGGGGCGCTGTAAGGGGGTATCGGGGGCCGCGCCCCTGATGTCAACCGTTAATCAGGCAAGGCCGGCCGAAAAATGAATCACGCGATCGCGGCACCACTCGCAAGGCGTTGCACTGGTTCGCGTGGCGCGCTCCTGGCAAAGATCGGGCCTTCGCTCCGTGTCCTGAGAACAACCGCCGGAGGCGCTCTGTCCTATGATCCGCCCAAAGGAGATGGGTCTATGGGGCAGATGGATCGTGATTACTGGCGTGATCGCTACAACAAAAAGACGAATGCAGGTAAGGATTTGAATGAGGTGCGTGCCGAGCAGTACAGGCCGCCAAAGCCACCGCGTGATCTGACCTTCGTAGAGAAGTTTTTCACGACCATTGCAGTCGTGTTGATCTGTGCGGTTATCTATCGTTATGCCAGATAGATGAGTGGCTGCTGATCCAGGCGCGATAAAAGCTGAAGCGCTTTCTGATAGATACGATGTATATTATGTTAAATTGATTTTACGAGCGATCATGAGTCACCTCTTGCGCAACCCTGTTTCGCTACAAGTCCTATAACGATTGCCCGAACGTCATTTGATGTTTCGTGCACCATCTCAAGCCAATCTCCCCCATCTACACACGCTGCTAAACGACATCCATGGCGACATCGAGATCGCCCGCCACCTTGGAATCAGCACCTCAACGCTTCGAAAATACCGCGCCCAAGGGCAAGCCCCACGTTCAGTGATACTTGTGCCCTTTTTTGGGAGTCCACCTGGGGCCGCATGACAGCCGACGCATTGGCATTCAATCACGCTGCGGCACACGCAGCACTGGCCGAAAGCCTAAAGCGCCAGAACAAACGCCTCATGGAGCAAATCCAGCAGCTAGAGGACGAGCTATCCGAGACCGAGAGCCACGCTGCCAATGCGCCGATATTCCGCGTTGGCTAAAAGCGCGGCGGCATCTCGCCATAGATTTCCATGAACCTCTTATGCGCAGCAGCATGGGCATTGGCGCATGTCAGCGTCATCTGATCTACCTGACATGCAGGCGATGGCCTGTAGATCTGCTTCCATGCCGCCCGCATATCTGCCTCATGCTGCTGCCTTTGGGCCGCATCAGCAACTCGCTGTCCCTCTCTTGCGGCTCTCTCACTTGCAGCGGCCCCACGACGCTGACGCTCTTCTTCAGCTTGCTTTCGTGACAACTCCGTTCGCTGCTTCGCTTGCTTCTGCATCTCGGCAGTCGCCTGCCGAAGTGAATATTCGACCTCCCATGCCATGTATTTGGTGTAGGCCAGTGCTGCCAGAAGTCCACCAATGAAGACGCCTAGCGCTATCTTAAGCACGTCAACAAAGAATGTGCTTTCCTTCTCATCGGCCATATAACGAGCCATAACCACTCCCCTCCTCTTTTCCGAATCATAGGACAGGGGTGCTCCCGCACGACTCCCAAAAAAAAGAGCACTCTTCGGTGCTCTATGTGCTCGCCGCACGCCGTCAGCTGCCCGTGACACATCGCGCCCAGCACCATTCCCCGGAGTCTTCGCCTCTTCGGCCACGCTAAATCAGGAGCGGCCAGCGGCCTTGTCCTTTCTCCGGGGGTATTCATAAAGCTTCCCCACTCCGAAACGCCATCCTGATACCGCTAAAGGCACGGCGAAGAACTCGGGGGCACAGTGCAAGCAAGGGACAGTTAAACGGGCAGCAGACAGTTGACGACCCGGACCTGAATCTAGGGGCCCGGTACACCAGAAAGGCGGCACATCATGGCAATCGCAGCAAATTTCAGGAAGTATGCAGAGGCAATGGCGCAGCAATTGGTGCTGCCTTTCGACCGTCCTGTCTGGAACACATCGTGCCCCAAAACGCGTCTCGGCCGCGAGATCCGCTCATCCATCACCAAGGCCATGAAGGTGGGCTGCCTGGTTGAATACCCGGCAGTCCCTGCAATCCGCCAGTGGTGGAAAGATGCTCAAACTCACGCACGAGCTTTCATCAAGTTTCCAAAGGAAGGGCAGCTCAAGCTTAGCCTTCTGAAGGTGTCTCATGAAGTCGGCTCTCGTCTAACCACGCGGGGATCAGAGCTCTGTATCTGCCCCTATTCATATACAGCTCCTAACCTGCTGGCAAAATGGTGACCATGCGATTCCTCCACACGATGCTGCGCGTTGGCAATCTCCAGCGCTCTATTGATTTCTATACCAACGTCATCGGCATGCAATTGCTGCGCACGTCCGAAAACACCGAGTACAAGTACTCGTTGGCCTTTCTCGGCTTCGAAGGCGGAAACCCAGGTCAGGCGGAGATTGAGTTGACCTACAACTGGGGCACCGAGAGCTACGACATGGGTACGGCTTACGGTCATATTGCTCTGGGCGTGCCCGATGCCTATGCCGCCTGCGAGAAGATCAAGGCTGCTGGCGGCAATGTGACCCGTGAAGCAGGCCCCGTCAAAGGTGGCAGCACGGTCATAGCTTTTGTGACGGACCCTGACGGCTATAAGATCGAGTTGATCCAACGCAAGGACGATCTGGGTATCGGCACCGGTCTACGTTGATTTGTCTTCTCCAGATTCCTGGATTCCTGGAACGAGCGGCACCTGGTTGCCGCTTTTTTCATGCCTGAGCGGGCTACCTATCGTCCAAACAGGGGTTTTCAGTCACTGGCCGCTATTCAAGACTCCGTGCTCAAACATATATCCGGAGACAGGCAATGAGTGATGCGATTCTGGCCCAACTTCAGCAGCGTTTGCGGTATCTTGAAGATATCCAGTCGATAACAACGTTGAAGGCTCGATACTTGCGGGCCTGCGATCAAAAGCAGCCGAACGCCATGCGTGAGTGCTTTGTGAAGTATGGCGCAGTCATCGAAGCCGACGGCTTTCCGCCTTTTTCGGATCGCGAAGAATGGGTTGCAACCTTCACCAGGCTGGCGGTTGCCAACCCTTTCATTCAGGATATGCATCACGGTCACAACCCTGAGATCCGCTTTACAGGTGCTGATAGTGCCAAAGGCCTGTGGGATCTGGATTTTTGCCAGATCAATGTCAAGGAACGCACCATCGTCAATCTCTGCGGCCAATACAGCGATGAATACAAACGCATCAACGGGTGCTGGCAGATCCGTTCCATGCGCTTTGCGCGAAGATCGGTTGTCATGCGTCAGGTCGATGCCGGCGGCATTGAACGAGTCCTCGCTCTGGGCCAGCCTCCGGCAGCCGGGTTCATTGAAAGCAGCTGATTGAGCCAGTTGCGAACAGCTAAAAGCCCGATACAGCGGATGCCGTATCGGGCTCTGGGTCAGAGTGCCGGGCTGAATCAGTCGGCCAGAATCACTTCCACGCGGCGAGCTTCGGCGTTGGAGCCATCGGCCTGGATCTGCTCTGGCTTCTTCAGCTCGACCTTGTCTTCCGCCACGCCCAATGCCATCAGGGCGGCCTGCACGGCCTGGGCACGTTGCTTGGCCAGCTCGGCATTGATTTCAGCACTGCCGGTTGCATCATGGAAACCGGAGATCACGGCGCGCTTGCCTTCGGCCACGCCCTTGACCACGTCGCTCAGCGCTTCATTGGCACCAGCGGCCACCTCAGCCTTGCCCGAGACAAAGTAGAACTTGACCACGCCGTTTTCCACGATCACGCGGGCGGTTTCTTCAATCACCACCACTGGCACATTGGTTGCGCTGGGTGCGGACACTGCGGCTTCGGTCTTGGGTGCATGGGAAATACCGCGCTTGTAGACGACGGTGCCGACGACGGTGGAGACAACCAGAGCAATCAGGGCAAATAGAAAACCTAGGGCAAAGCGTTGTTGGCTATCGTCGTCAGAGCTGTTGAAGGACATGGATGAAATCTCCGTATTTGCGGGTGATTATGAAAGTACGAAACCTGTATTCATGACGCTTTGGGGCCCGATTCCAAGTGTCCGGCCGACAAAGCGACAAAATCACGCATTCTAGAGGCTTGCCGTGAAACGCCCTAACGGCGGATCCGGCTGCAATCGCAAAAAAGATTCAAATCTCGGACGTTTCACAGCGGGAAAGCGTTGCTTTTACGCCTTCGCGCATGTACCGGTGCACCGACGGCGCGCCAGCGCGTTATACATCAAAGTCAATTCAGTCCTGAATCCGGTTTGAGGAGTTTCCATGTCCGCCCTGCCCTTGTTGAACCATTCCATGCGCGATGCTGACCAGATGCTGGAGCGGGCTCTGGCGCAGTGGGGAGGCGACGAGGATTTGTGGATTTTTGGCTATGGCTCCCTGATCTGGCGTCCCGAGTTCGACTTCAGCGAACGTCGCTCGGCCCATGTGCATGGTTGGCACCGTGCTCTCAAAATGTGGAGCACCATCAATCGTGGCACGCCCCAGGTGCCAGGCCTGGTGTTTGGCATGCTCTCTGGCGGCAGCTGCCAGGGGATGGCCTTCCGTATTCCGCGCAACCAAGGCGACACCGTGATGCGCAAGCTCTGGTTGCGCGAGATGCCCAATGCCGTCTATGACCCGCGCTGGCTGCCTTGCCGCACGCCCCATGGTGCCGTGAAGGCCCTGGCATTCACGCTCTCGCGCCAAAGCCCGCACCACACCGGCGAGCTGGCGCCGGATGAATACCGGCGCATCTTCTCTCAGGCCCAGGGCATATATGGCACAACACTGGACTATGCCCAGGCCACTTTTGAGGAGCTGCAACGACTGGGTATCGACGACAAGGCACTCAAGCGCCTGTTGGCCTACGCAGATTTCCAACAAGTCGGTTGCCCGTCTTTTGCTGCTATTTGAAGCATAGCTAACAGCGCTTTGCTGTATTGGGCTACAGGGCAAAAACACTTGAAATTCTGACGATCCGGGGCACAATGCCCTTTTGAATTCGGAAAGATTGCCATGTCCCCCAACCGTGTTGCCTCCCTCTTTTCGCACCCTGCCTGGGCAGCAGGTCTGACGATTGTTGCAAGCCTGGCCATGACAGCCTGCTCAACGAGCATCAACACGGCAGCGCCCTCTTCTTCTGAAGCAGCTCCAGCGGCAAGTCCCGGGAAAGGCGTGCAGTCGATTGCACGCCTGGAAGCCACCAAGGGCAGCCAGGTAACGGGCACGGTGCAGTTCTTCCCGCAGCCTGACGGCAGCGTGCGAGTAAGAGGCCGTGTGGAAGGGCTGGCGCCGAATACCGAGCACGGCTTTCACGTCCATGAAAAAGGCGACTGCTCGAGCGGAGACGGCTTGAGCGCCGGTGGCCACTTCAACCCGGGACAGCAGGCGCATGGCAAATTCGGCGACAGCAAGGCCCATCACACCGGCGATTTGCCTAGCCTGGATGCTGATACCCAAGGTGTGGCAGTTGTCGATTTTGTGAGCAAGGAACTCAAGCTGGACAGAGGCAGCAACGGCATTCTGGGTCGATCGCTAATCGTGCACAACGATCCGGATGACTACACGACCCAGCCGACTGGTAATTCCGGCGCGCGCCTGGCTTGTGCCGTGATCGAACGCGGAGCCTAAGCCTGTCATTGCCTGGAAAATGAGTGGCGAGCGTGCATTGGAAGGACAAGGCCAGGCAGCCAGAACCGGGCCTTGACTGATAGACGAGCTCGGTAAATTTAAAGGCTACCGAATCAGACCTTCCCTCAGGGGCTTTTCGACAATCAGGAATTGCGCTGCTGCCAGATCCTGCGCGCCTCTTCCAAGGCCTGCACGGTGTCCACATCAAGCACGCAGCCTATGTCATCGCAGTCCCAGCGCTGCAGACGCTGATTCTCCGCCGTGTTGCGCACGATGGAGGCTGCGCCCAGATCGCCACTCAGCTCAACAAGTTCCTGCGCGGCGGCACGACTGAAAGCCACAGGATGGCCCTTCTGGCCCTGATAAAAAGGTTGGATCACACGCCGCTCACGACTCTCCAGCTGTGCCAGCTGCAAAGCCAGTTGTTGCAGCGTGCTGGCTTGAATCAAGGGCAGATCTGCAGGCAGGATCAGCCAGCCATTGGCGCCGGCTGTGGCCTTGACGGCTGCTGCAATGCTGTCGCCCATGCCAGGATGCGGCCCGCGTTCCAGATGCCAGGGCAGACCGGAGGCCTGCACTGCAGCCAGAGTGTTTTGCAGAACGGTTTGCAGGCCCAGCATGGCTTGAAGCTTGTGGCTGGTGCCGCCTGATGCGAGAAATCGATCGCCTCTGCCCGCAGCGAGAACCAGCACACAAGGCTGACCTGGATCGATTGAGGGAGCGCGCAGCACTTCTTGATTCATATTGCCGCCGAGCATAACGCCAGCTTTGACAGCGGGGCACAATACGCGCATGAGCAGCCTATCTTCATCCATTGCCGATCTGCGCAAAAGCTATGAACGCGCAGAGTTGAGCGAATCCGCTTCCGACCCCAATCCCCTGCAGCAGTTCGATCAATGGCTGCAGGAGGCTGTCAGTGCCCAGGTACCCGAGCCCAACGCCATGACCGTGGCAACCGTGAGCGAAGACCTGCGGCCCAGCACGCGCATCGTGCTGATCAAAGGCTATGACGAACGCGGCATTGTCTGGTACACCAATTACGACAGCCGCAAGGGCCGGCAACTGGCAGGCAATCCATTCGCGGCCCTGCAATTTCACTGGGTGGAGCTCGAGCGCGTGGTGCGCATCGAAGGCCGTGTGGAAAAAGTCAGCGCCGAGGAAAGCGATGCCTACTTTGCCAGCCGCCCGCTTGACTCCAGGATTGGCGCCTGGGCCAGTCCGCAAAGCCAGGTCATCAGCGGCCGCAGCGTGCTTGTAGCCAATGCCGCCAAGTACAGCGCGCAGTTTTTGCTCAATCCTCCCCGGCCTGCTCATTGGGGCGGTTTCCGTCTGGTGCCCGAGCGCTGGGAATTCTGGCAGGGGCGCAAGAGCCGGCTGCATGACCGCCTGAGCTACCGACAGGAAGGTCAGCAGTGGATTCGCGAACGGCTGGCGCCCTAAGGTTTGATGGGTCTGTCATGAAAATGGGATGGCGCCTGGACTGAAAGCGCCCTCTTCTCTGATTACATGGAGGCTGTAATTAATTGAATGAATGTTTTTTGATGGTGACAAATTCATCATGTAAGTTACATTAAAATCATTCTATGCAAGAAGAAAGCACTCAGGATCAGCAGTCTCCAGATCCATCCGCCTTGCCAACCGGTAGCCAGCTGTTTCGCGACTGGCTCGAGCATGAGGGCAGCAAGAGCTGGGATGCGCTGGACACCTCTCCAGACGGTAACTACGAAAAGGTCTGGCAGGCCTGGTTGATGCATCTGTCCGGACACGCTGCTATCGGCGATAAAAAGCGCCCTACCAGCAGACCGCGATCTTCAAAGTCCTGGCATCAGGCAAGCGAGCTGGATGTGCAGAGCTTCCTGCAGATACGCGACGGACAACGCGCCCACCACCACCCCGAGCGCAAGATCAGTCCGGTCACCCGCCGCCGCTACTGGCGGCTGCTGGAGCGTATCTATGAGCATGCGATGGAACATGGCTGGATCGGCGCCAACCCTGCAACGGGTATCGAGCCGGCCGAACGCCCTCCATCCGAGGACGGCAAGGGCCATTGTCTGCCTCCCCTGCTCTGGCAATCGCTGCCAAGACATTTTCCCAGCGCAGACGGTTATCAGGACGCACGCGACCGTGCCATAGTGCTGCTGCTCTACGAGATGGCTCTGGCCCCCGAGGAGGTGCGCTGCCTGCTATGGAAGAACCTGCTTTCAAGTGCCGATCAGGTCTGGGTGGGCAGCTCGGAAAGCATTGCGAACGGAGAATCGCCTCTGCCCCGCTACCTGCAGATAGAAGGTGGCAGAAATGCTCAGCAACGGCTGCTTGAGCTGCCCGACTCCGTGGCCCAGGCGCTGCAACGCTGGAGAAGATTCAGCGCCGCACAGCGCGGGCCGTCCGTGATTGACGGCAGCCATATCGTCTTCTACTCGCGCCGTGGCGGCGAGTTGTCGGTACGCATGCTGTTCCATGTGGCCTCGCAGATCATCCAGCGCGCCCATCAGGCCCAGCCCGAGGACAGCCAGAAATTTCCGCTGCAGCGCGTGGGGCCGCAGGTACTGCGCAACACAGCCATCGTGCAATGGCTGCGCGCCGGCGTGCCCGAATCGGAAGTGATTGCCAGGATCGGTGTGGACAGCACTCGTTCCCTGCGCCATCTGCAGCACTATCTATAGCTGTAGCATCCGGCCCGGACCCAGGCCGGATGCGGCTTGGCTCACCAAGAGCCGGATCAGAAGTCCATTCTCAGACCGACCACCAGATTGCGACCTGTCAACGGGGCAGCACTCTTGATGAACGAGGTTGCCGCATAGGCCAGACGGTTGGTCAGGTTCTGGCCCTTGACATAGAACTGCCACTGGTTGCCGCCGCTCTTCCAGAGGTAGCTGGCGCCCAGGTTCAGCATGCCGTAGCCCGGCGTCTGGGTTTCATACTGGGCCGTACGGTTCTGGCGCAGCACCTGGGTCCATTCAGCCATAGTGTCCCAGCCGGCCAGACGCGCATTCACACGCAGGCCCGCGCGCAAGGCCGGGATGCGTGGCAGCGCCGAGCCGTCTTCCAGACGCGCACGCACGCCATCGCCAAACACGCTCAGGCTCAACTCGCGACTCAGGCGCTGGCTCAGCTGGGCCTCCCAACCCGTAAAGCGCGCATTGCCCTGGGTGTATTGCAGCAGTTGCAGCCCTTCGTGGGCATCCAGCGTGGCGCCGTAGATATAGCCATTGATGCGGTAGTGATACGCATTGAGCTTCCAGGTCGTATCACCGGTCGTCTTGGCCAGGCCCAGGTCCAGTGCCTGCGAGCGCTCGCGCGACAGATTGGGATTGCCGATCTCGTAGGTTGCCGTGGCCATGTGCAGACCGTTGGCAAACAGCTCTTCCGCCGTGGGCATGCGGCTGCCGCTGGTGAACGAAGCCGATGCGCTGTAGCCGGGCTGGAACTTCCAGACCGTGCCCAGCGATGCCGAAGTGGCGCTGTGGCTGCGCCGCTCGTTGCTCAGCTCGGCCTCCACACGTTGGCGGTCGTGGCGCAAGGCTCCCTGAAAGCTCCAATCCTGCCAACGGTATTCCTCCAGCAGATAGAGGCTGTGACGCTGGGTATCCGTGGGCTGCACATAGGCCTCCTCGCCGGTAGCGCTGAAGCGGCGCTTGAGGGTTTGCAGACCCAGCGTGCCACGCCAGCCGGAGATGGGCTCATGCTCCATCTCCAGGCGCAGGTCATGGGCCTTGTTTCTGAACTGGGTGGCAACGCTGCCGTCCTCGATCTCGTCATGGCGGTAATTGGTCAGGCCGCCACGCAAACGCAGTGCGGCGATGCCAGCTGCGGGCTTGCGCGATTCGCCGCGCAGATCCCAGCGCTCGCTGGTCAGATCGACCACGGGCACGCTGCCACTTTCCTCATGACCATGATCATGGTCGTGCCCGTCATGGGAGCCGCAATGCAGATGATCGCCATGTGCGTGGCAGCCTTCGAAGCTGTGCTGATGCCCGGGCAAGCCGTACTTGGCCTGCTGACGCGTATAGGCCAGGCCCAGGTAGCCTTGATTGCCTACCCAGGACAGGCCCACGCTGCCCGTGTTGCCACGGCTGAAGCTGCCCGGAACCTTGCTCTGGCCCCAGCCGCTGCCCACGCGATAGTCTCCCGCGTTGCGCGCCACGCCTTCCGCATGCAGCACCAGCTGCCCGTTATCGTTCTTCAGCGGTGTGGCCGTGGTCAGGGAGAACGCACCTGCCGACATGCCTGCAGCCGTGCCGGCCTGCACCTCGGCCGAACCTTCCAGGCCCTTCTCGGGCGCCTGGGTCGGAATCTTGCCATCCAGCACATTCACCACGCCACCCATGGCGCCAGGACTGTAAAGCAAGGCCGAAGGGCCGCGTAGCACTTCGATCTGCCTGGCCAGCAAAGGCTCGGTGGTCACCGCATGGTCAGGGCTGACGGTCGATGCATCGAGCAACTCCGAACCATCGCTGAGCACAGAGACCCGCGCGCCATCCATGCCGCGAATCACGGGCCGGCTGGCTCCTGCGCCGAAATGGCTGGCATTGATGCCGGGCTCGGCCGCCAGGGTCTCGCCCAGGGTTGCAGCGCGGCGCAGACGCAGTTCCTCTTCGCCGAGCACCTGGACGGGCGTGGCCATATCGCCGGCGGCCATGCCGGTCGCCGACACGGTCACCTCTGCCAGGCTGGACTCCTGCTTGGCCGCCTCGGACTGCGCAAAGACCAGGGGTGAGCAGGCCAGCAGGCCCAGGCCCGTACCCAGGGCCAGTCCGCGCCCTGCCGGCTGCAGCGCCTCTATGGCGCGGGCCAGAGCCGACTTGGGGGAGCGGCGCAAGGAATGGGCGGAAGAATTCGAAAAACGTTGATACATCTCAGTTCCACAAACAACCGTGCGTAAGCAGACCATCAAAGATGGTACGCACGAAAATTCAATAAAAATAGACTGAATCGCTTATGAATAAAGCGCTTACAGCTATCAATTCTGAAGTTTCTGGTGTAGGAGGCAAACCATGCCGCAGCATGGCTCCTACCTAGGCCAGGAAGCTGAGAGACAGAGGGGGCGCGCGGGCAGCCAATGGCGCTGCAATAAAGACGGCTCTGGGCGCGGGAGCAAAAGGCCGGGGAATGAAACTGTCAGGTGGCGGCGCACTGAAAGCGAGCACGGCCACAGGCCCGGCATAGCCATGATTGGCCTGGTCGAGCAGTTGGCATTCTGCCGGTCCGTGACCGGCAAACAGCGCATGCACCCAGGAAAGGTCCGAGGCGCAGTTGCCGCGGTCGGCCGGACAATCTCCCATCGCTTCGGCCGAGGCTGCCGATAGCGCGGGGGCCGCATGGCTGTGCACCGCATGGACCTTGCCACCGGGCGCGCTGCCCAGGTGAACGGCACGGTGCATCTGGCCCAGTGTCGGCCCCAGCACCATGGCCAGGGCCAGCAGGCCCATCAGCCAGCGCATCACCCAGATTTCGCGCAGACACAGGCGACCGTCAGCAGGGGCTGAGCGGCGGGGTCGGGGCAGATGGGAGTGGAGTGACACGTTAGGGGCTCAATCGATCTCGGACGGTGCGAAAGCGGCCAAGGGTTGCAAAGTGTATCTGCACTCCGGGCCATGCGCTGAAAGCCAGGTTTAATCCTTGAGCCAGCGTGAGAACGCTTTCTGGAATTTCTGCACCTTGGGGCCGACCACGAAAGCGCAGTACCCCTGGCCAGGGTGCTGCAGAAAATAGTCCTGGTGGTAGTCTTCGGCGGGCCAATAGTTGGTCAGGGGCTCGATCTGGGTGACTATCGGCGCATCAAATGCTTTTTCGTTCTGCATTTCCTGCAGCAATGCCTGTGCCTCGGCCGTTTGCTGCGCATCGGTGGTGAAGATTGCGCTGCGGTACTGCGTGCCCACGTCGTTGCCCTGGCGGTTCAGAGTGGTCGGATCATGAGTGCCGAAGAAGATCAGCAGCACATCGCGCAAGCTGATGAGCGCGGGGTCGAAGTCGAGCTTCACCACCTCGGCATGGCCGGTCTGTCCGGTGCAGATATCGTCGTAGCTGGGATGATCCAGGTGACCATTGGCATAGCCGCTCTCCACATCGACTATTCCGCGCACACGGTCGAAGACGGCTTCGGTGCACCAGAAGCAACCTCCGCCCAGATAAATGGTTTCCGCTGCCATCACCGGCTCCTTGTTTTTTAAGACGCGTCAAGCGTAGCTCAAATCAACTACCCATTTTCACCAATGACAGCGATTGCGGCCCCGCTATGCTGCGGAGCGCCCACTACACTGCTTGCTGCTTTGCAATACAAGCCATGTCTGGCGCACCTACCATGTGGCGCATAGAACAGAAAAACCTGCCTCAGAGGGATACAAACCATGAAGCGTTCCGGCCGCTGGGCCTTGAGTCTGGCCCTCATCGGCTTGCTGGTCGTCATAGGCTG
>Ga0067045_1004087_pt1 | contig 20754 bp, 22 predicted proteins | sample TerdegcTABiofilm_FD_59184 | JGI IMG/M metagenome (GOLD analysis project Ga0067045, IMG submission 59184) | Combined Assembly of (Gp0054472, Gp0054536) Wastewater bioreactor microbial communities from Singapore -Terephthalate degrading...
AGAGTCCGCCTGGTCATCATAATGTTACGCTCGCCGATATTGAGCATAAACTTTTCATTTAAGCCGGAAAACATTTGTGCCCCACCAGCTATCTTGGCCTGAAGGTTATTAACCCTTCCACCTTTGCGCTTGATCTCAGAAACAAGGAGAGGTATCCCTAAATCAGCGAACTTGGCTGGTTTCGTTACACTATTAAACTGAGTGCTGTCAGGAAGCATGATATGTAACATTCCCCCTACCGTGGTTACCGGGTCGTACAGGGTAACCCCCACACACGAACCAAGGCCCAGGGTGATTAAACGGTTGGGCTGCGTGGTAACTTTAAATTCAGCTATGCCCACCTGGATTTCGGCAATAGAGGCCTGCTGACCTGCCAAAGCCCCTCCTGCCAGTGAAAACTGCATCCAAATCACCTTACTTCCGCAAGTTATTAGCCATACCCCACATTTCATCCACTGTTCTCACCGTAAGGGCATTAAAACCGTATAAGCGTTGAGCTTCAATGAGGCTGGTCATCTCCTCCGTCAGCTCGAGGTTGGCTGTTTCCAGGAACCCCTGTTTAACAGTGCCATAGCCCGGACTAGCCGGGATACCGGCAACGACCTCACCGGTGGTATCATCAAAGGTAAAAAGGCCTTCTCCTTCCAGCCTCAGACCTGCCATATTAGTAAACTTATATAACTCTATCCGGCCTGCTTCCGTAACACCGCCGGGTCCCTCAGCTTTTACCGTCCCATCGGCGGTGATAGTTACCTTATTTGTTCCGGGCTCCAGATGGACCCCTTCCAGTCCGCAGCCGCCGGGAGACACTAAATTACCGCTTTCGTTAAGGTTGAAAATACCATTACGGGTGTAATACTCTTCATTTCCACGGATGACCTTGAAAAACCCCTCTCCTTGAACGGCCAGATCCAGCATCCTCCCGGTTTCAACCAAATTACCGGGCTCAAAATCCACGGCGGTATCTGCTGCCCGGACACCGCTTCCCGCCGTGATCTCACGACTGCCTGGTTCTGTGGGTATACCTGAATTTTCAAGCAACTGGTTAACCAGTTGAGAAAAGTTCACCCGCATTTTTTTAAAACCAGTAGTATTAATGTTGGCCAGGTTGTTGGCCGTCGCATCAATTTTCAACTGCTGAGCATTAAGTCCGGAGGCACCGCTGCAAAGTGCTCTGAGCACAAACAATCACCTCTTAATAATACCATAATAATACCATATCTTTTAAAATTTTTATTATCTTCTATAATCCAGCACATTATCACTCTTTTATTACCTTAAGCTGCCTACCTGGTTCACTGCTTTGGCCAGCAATTCGTCTTGAGACTGGATTAACCGCTGGCTGGCCTCGTAAGCCCGTGTTGCTGAAATCAGGTCGACTATCTCATCTGCCACATTAACGTTGGAAACTTCCAGAAATCCCTGGTAAACGGTGGTGGCAGAGGCGTTTTCCACCGTTCCTCCCTCACCAGTAAATATGTCATCAGCTTCTTTGCTAAGGGCAGTAGTGTCACTGAACTCAACCAGGCGTATCTTTTCTACCTGGACACCATCAACTTTAATACTCCCGTCCGGGTCAACTTTGAAATTCGAGCCGGGACCCAGTTTTATCTCACCGCTCTCGCCAAGAACCCGGTAGCCACTGGAAGTAGCAAGGTAGCCTTCCGCGTCGATCTTAAAGGCACCGTTGCGAGTATAACAGACCCTTTCCGGATCACCTTGAACAGGAGCACTTACCGCGAAGAAGCCCGGCCCTTTCAGGAACAGGTCTGTTTTATTCCCTGTTTCCCGCATCCCGCCAGGAGTAAAGTCTATTGATGCTTCCGCCAGCCGGGCTCCTATTCCCGATGTCCCAATCTGCCTGGAACGCGGCGGCAACAACGACCTCCTGTCTTGCGGACCTCCTTTTTCGATTAAAAGCTGTTCGGGAAAGCTTTTAATTAAAAAGCGCTCCTTCTTAAACCCCGGTGTTGCTGCATTGGCCAGGTTGTTCGCAGTCCCCTCGATCCTGGCCTGCTGGACATCCATCCCCGAAGCGGCCATATACAAACCCCTTAACATCTGATCCCTTCCTTTTATGCCGGTATGTATGAAGTCTGCTCCAGCTTTTTCCTGAGCCTGTTCAAAGCCCTGGTATGAAGCTGGCAAACTCTTGACTCTGAAACTTCAAGCACTTTACTTATCTCCTTCAAGGTCAAGCCCTCTTGATAATATAGCGATAAGACAATCCGGTCTTTTTCAGAAAGTTCGCCGATGGCCTCAATCAAAAGACGCTTTCCTTCCTCCCCCTCAACGATATCCAGCGGGTCAAGGCATGTCGGGTCCTGGATCAAGTCCCCCAGGCGTACCGGCTCACCGTCAGCACCCGACGCAGTTTCATCGAGAGAAGAAACAGCAAGCAGGCCGGCCTGCGCGGTCAACTTGCGAAGTTCGGACAAGCTTATCCCCATGGTCTCAGCCAGCTCTTCATTATTTACCAATTCACCATGCTCTCTATACAATTTTTCTCTCGCAGCATTTAACTGCTGGATTTTTTGCCACATTGAGCGGGGAATCCAGTTCAGCTTTCTAATTTCGTCAATCATGGCGCCCCGGATGCGGCTGCACGCGTAAGCCTTAAAGCTGGTTCCTATATCGGGATTATATTTTTCCACCGCATCCAGCAGGCCGAATACCCCGTAGCTCTCCAGATCCTCCTGGTCAATAACGGGAGGTAACTTTACCGCCAGGCGCCCGGCAAGATATTTTACCAGAGGAAGGTGCGCCAGTATAAGCTCGTGCTTTATCTTTTCGTCTCTGGTCCTGCGGTATTCCCGCCAGAATTCTTCGGAAACAGCCATATCCCTACCCTCCTTTATCAAGGAGGCTGAACTTTCGCCAACCCCACCGCCTAGCTGAGACGCCTTTGCTCAGACAGCTTGCTTAAAATAAAGCGAACAACCAGATCCTGCTGTCTGCGGTATATTTTTACAAATTCAACAGCAACCTGCCGCAATCTGGTCTGCTCATGAGACCAGGATCTTACAACCCTGCCCACAACTTCTATCTCCTCCGGGCCAGTTTTTAAAGGAAGAGTGAATTTTATTATTAAACGGGTATCCACAGGGTAATCTTCTTTAATTAACAACCTCATCCCGCCGCCGCTTAAATCCAGGGTGTCACCCCGGTTAAAAACCGGTTGTTTGCCTTCTTCAGGAACTCTGGCGTAGCAGACTTCCATAATAACCGGAACCCTGACAAACCCTCTCATCTGTACCCGCTTGTATTCTTTCGGCAGGGTCAGCACATACAGCGGGACATTATCTTGTCGCCGCCCCTTAACTCTGGCTTCAAACTCAAACCTTGAATTATCATGGACAAACGATACTTTTACCGCTTCACCACTCATTAAAATCAGCGGAATCGATTCCTTGGTCGGTATCGAAATACAAAATTCCTTGTCATTTATATCCTGCACGCTGGTGGCATACCAGTCATCTTCACCACCTGCGCGGGTTACCAGGACGTTTTGATTTATCTTTAACTTTTCAGCCAATATTGAGCCTCCTAATTGAAGAACCTCAATAATTTGCTCCAGAAACCACCATGGGAAACAGACGGGCGTACACCCTCGATTAGAAATTGCGCCATACCGGCCACACTCCGGGAAGCAGGTGAACCGGGATTGGTCAGGGAAAAGGGCTGCTGCCTTTTTATGGCCTGAATTACCGACTTATCCTCCGGAATCCACCCCAGATCGTTTATTTTTATGTCCAGAAACCGCCCGGCTACCATCTGAATTCTGTTCAGCGTATTTGCGGCCTCCCGCTTGTCGGCCGCGCGGTTCACAACCAGATACACTTCTGAATGCACTTTATACCTGGCCAGTATCTTAATTAGAGCGTAGGCATCGGTCAATGATGTCGGGTCAGGAGTAACCACAATGATCACTTCCCCCGCCGCAGCCACGAAACCCAGCACATTCTTGTTGATACCCGCGCCGTTGTCGATTAACAAAATGCCGTCACGGTCACTGAACCGGTCAAACATTTTTATAAGCCACTGCCGCCGCGCGTGATCCAGGTTGGCCATTTCCATGAGACCGGATCCTCCGGATATGACATTTACCCCCAACGGGCCCTGCACAGTTATCTCTTCAACGGTTTTATCACCGTAAAGCACTTCATAAAGACTGTAGCGGGGTGCTAACCCCATCATGACCTCTGCATTGGCCAAACCTAAATCTGCGTCAAAAAGAGTAACCCTAACACCCATTTTCGCCAGGCAAAGGGCCAGGTTCACCGCCAGGCTGGTTTTGCCAACCCCGCCTTTGCCGCTTGCTACAGCGATAGCCCGGGGACCGCGGAGTGCATTCTCACCTTCAACTGCAGAACTCCGGTAAATCCTGCCTGCTTTAGGTGGCCATAATTTCATCCGGGTCAACTCCCCTGAACAGCAACTTCGCTATGCTCTTGGGCCCGGCCTCGCTAATACCGTCCGGTATCCCCCGGCCGTCCGCCAGGTAGGCTACTGGAATGCCGAAAGTACAGACTAAATTCAAAATTGAACCAAGGGTCTCAGTTTCATCAAGTTTCGTAAAAATTATTTTCGAGTATTTAATCTTCAAAAACTCTTGAGCAATTCTATTAAGATCCCGGTTTTTTGTGGTCAAACTTAAAACAAGAAAAATGTCCTGCGGCTCTTCAACAACATCAAGAAAACTTTTAAGCTCCAACACCTGCCCCGTATTTCGCGCTGAGCGGCCATCGGTATCTATAAAGATATGATCTTTATCCGAGTGGCTCTCCAGCACTCTGGCCAGTTCAGCCGGGGTCATAACCACCTCAACCGGAACACCGAGAAAATCTCCATAGGCCTGAAGCTGCTCTACTGCCCCCAGCCGGTAGGTATGCACCGCAACCAGGGCAATTTTTTTATGGTCATTAATGCTGAACATGGTGGCCAGCTTCGCCAGTGTTGTTGTCTTTCCGACTCCGGTGGGACCGACAAAGGTCAGTACTCTGGCCTTCTCTGTCATGCTATATGCCGGTTCCAGCAGGTGGACGGCCTTCTTTTTTATGTCCAAGAAAATGCTCTCGCTCTCAGCACCACCACCTTCCAGCCGGCTCAGTTTACCGCCGAGATCAGACAGCAGGCTTTCAACAACATTCTCCTCCAAATCCATGTCCAGGAGCGCCCTCCGCCACCTAAAAGCAGGATCCCTGCTCAGACTCGCCTCTATCTGCTTGCTTACCATCATTTCAAAGAGGCCCCTCCCTTCTCCGCCCGGCCTCGCCTCCTGCTTTTCGACAACCGGGTCTTCCTCCACTTGTTCGTATCCAAGATCACTTTTATAGCCTGTGCGGCCGCCGGCAAGGTAGAGCTTGCTGTTCGGGCGCCCCTGAGGTTCACCAGCAGGCAGCGCTCCAGGCGGGTTATTCGTATCCCCTGCCGCCACCACCATCTGTGCCGGAGGGCTGTTTAAATTTAAATTGACTTCCGGTGTCTCATCAACAGCTGCAGTCACTTCCAGAAGCCTGGGCAGAAAAAACCCGGCAAGGCCCTTCGCCGGCACCCGGTAACTGCTGACAATCACCGCCTCGGGCCCCATGTCCTGCTTAATCAGGCGGATAGCTTCCTGCATTTCCCTGACTACATAACGCTTAATTTTCAATCAAGCATCACCGTCCCAACAGCCTCAACTTCTATATTAGGAGCAATCTCATTCATAGCAAGTACCGCCAGGTTCGGGAAAGACCTCTCCGTCAACCTGCGAAACGGCAGGCGCACTTTTGATGAACAAAGAACAACTGGGGGAAGCCCACGCAGGGTGAGATTATCCACGCTTGTTTTTAACTTGTTTAAAATCTGTCTGACAATCTGCGGCTCCAGGACAGGGTAAGAGCCCATCTGGGTTTGCTCGATGGAACCAGCTATAGCTTGTTCCAGTCTGGGATGCAAAGTAATCACTGTTATTTTTGATGAACCCGTTCCTGTATACTGGCTGCAAATGGTCCTGGCCAGGGCCTGCCGCGTACACTCCGTCAGGTAGTCGACATCTTTGCTTATCCTCGCCCCATCGGCCAGCGCTTCCAAAATACTTGCCAGATCTCTGATCGGCACTCGCTCTTTAAGCAGATTTTGCAAGATTTTTTGTACTTCACCCATAGTCATCAAATCCGGGACCAGTTCTTCCACTACAACCGGATTTTTCTCCTTCACGACATCAAGCAGTTCTTTCACTTCCTGCCTGCCCAACAATTCGTGGGCATGCCGCTTGATGACCTCAGTGAGGTGAGTAACCAGCACGGTAGCACAGTCTACAACTGTAAAACCAGCCAGCTCCACCTGTTCGCGGTCTTCAGCAGCCACCCACCAGGCTGGCAGTCCGAAAGTCGGCTCAGTGGTAGGGATTCCTTTGGCATCCAGTTCCTGACCCAGTGGGTCCATGGCCAGGAAGTGCCCTGGCATTAACTCGCCGGCAGCTATTTCGACCCCGCGCAATTTAAAGGAATAGGCGTTGGGGTTGAGCTGAAGGTTGTCCCTGATCCTGATTGGGCGGACATAGATCCCCATTTCTCCAGCACACTGCCTCCTCACCGCTGCCAGCCGGTGCAGCAAATCACCCCCATGTCTCTCGTCGGTCAGCAGGATCAGGTTATACCCTATCTCAATTTCCAGGGTATCAACTTGAAAATAAGAGAAGACGTTTTCCGGCTCCTTCTTCTGCTCGCGCGTCTCCCGGGCGGCCTGCTCCAGCTCAACAGTTGCCTTTTTCTTTTCTTCACGAAACATGGTATAAGCTACATAGCCGGTAATACCGGCCAGGGAAAGGAAAAGCATATTGGGCATGGCCGGGATCAGGCCGATTGCAAAAAGGATTGCCGCAGCCAGCACCAGCACCTTTGGATAATTTGTAAACTGGCTGGAGAGATCCCTGCCAAAACTGGCATCAGAAGTGGCCCTGGTAACGAGAATGCCCGTCGCGGTTGAAATCAGCAGCGCCGGTATCTGGCTAACCAGGCCGTCGCCAACTGTCAACAACGTATAAGTCTGTAAGGCCTGGCCAAACGCCATATTTTTCTGGACTACCCCAATAATCAGCCCGCCCAGGATATTGATGATAATAATAACAATACCTGCTATGGCATCACCCCGGACAAACTTGCTGGCCCCGTCCATGGCTCCGAAAAAGTCCGCCTCCCGCTGCAGGCGCTTCCGCCGCTCGCGAGCTTCAACTTCGTTAATCATTCCGGCGTTGAATTCAGCATCAATGCTCATCTGCTTGCCCGGCATGGCATCCAGAGTAAACCGCGCCGCAACCTCAGCCACCCTGCCCGCGCCGTTCGTAATTACCACGAATTGAATTATAGTGATAATAATGAACACCACCATACCGACCACATAACTTCCGCCGACCACAAACTCCCCAAAGGCCGCGATCACTTTGCCGGCGGCAGCGTTGCTTAAAATCAAACGGGTGGAAGAAATGTTGAGCGCCAGCCTGTAGAGAGTAGTGACCAGCAGGAGCGAGGGGAAAACAGAAAACTGCAGCGGCTCGGTGGTGAACATGGTTATTAAAAGGATCACCAGCCCCAAAGTTATGCTGAGGGTAAGCAAAACATCAAGAAGCCCCGGGCTCAGAGGAATAATAATCAAAAGGATAATGCCGACGATTAGCCCTGCAATAATCAGGTCGCTGCTTTTTTTAACATAAGTTCTTGCCATTGCAGGCAGGGGCGTTGGAGAAGCCACGTTGATTCCTCCGTAAATCAGCAAATTAGTGCCTGTTGCGTTACTATTCAGGTAGTCAGAATTCAGCAGTCAGAATTCAGAATGCACCAGGAATATGCTTTCAGCAACTCGCTGGAGGCACGGCGTTATCGTTAGCGAACGACTCGCGCAGCGCCGTGAACAGCACCCGGCGAAGCTGAGGATGCGAAATTGGGGGCACGGACATGGACGTCCGCGCCAGCCTTCACCGAACCAGGACGGTGAGTTGAAGGCGGCCCAATTTCGCCCAAAGCGAGCCGCAGGTGCTGCCGGCGCGGAGCAATGGAGTAAGCGGTGATAACGCCGTGCCTGCAACAAATCAGAAAGGCCGGTAGTTTTCTTTTGCCTTCAGCCGGTACACCATGACCAGGATCTGCGCCACTGCCTGGTAAATTTCCAAGGGGATCTCCTGGTCGATATCCACATTCCAGTAAATGAACTGAGCCACTTCTTTATTTTCCATCACCGGCACTCCATTCTCGCGGGCAATTTCTTTGATCCTAACGGCCAGCCGTCCGGCACCTTTAGCCACCAGGCGGGGTGCCGCCATCTTGCCCTGTTCATAGCGAAGGGCCACGGCCAGGTGGGTCGGGTTGGTTACTACCACGGTGGCCCGGGGCACTTCCTTAATGATTTGGTTAATTGAAATGCTGCGATGAAATTCCCGCCGCCTGGACTTGATCAACTGGTCGCCTTCCATCTGCTTGAATTCATCTTTTACCTCTTGCTTGCTCATCATCAAGCTTTTATTATACTCATAGCGCTGGTACATATAGTCCAGCAGCGATAAAACCAGGTAGGCCAGCGCCCCCCACAGGGCCACTTTCAAAACAAAACCAATGACCACCTGGTAGATCCCCCAGGGCGGGCTGTTAAACAACAGCAAAAGGTCTTTCAGGTTATTTCTGATTAATTGAAAGGTAACGCTGCCGATAATGGTAATCTTTAAAACAGATTTGGCCAGCTCCACCATGCTCCGGCGGGAAAACATACGCTGCAGACCTAACAGCGGGTTGAATACCGCAAGGTTGGGCCTCAAAGCCTCTGTGGTAAACAGGAACCCCACCTGAAACAGGTTAGACGCGATAGCCACCAGTAAAGCCACTCCTAAAAAGGGGGCAAGTATTTTCAGAAAAAAAATCACCGCTTCATTAAGATAAAACAACAGGTTATACTCGGCAGCATTTACATTGCCCACCCGGTTGAAACAGCTGGTCAGATAGCGCTGCAGATCTGAAAAAAACCGGTCCTTGATTGCGTACAGCAGCGTTACCATCGACAGCAGGCACAAAGCACCAGTCAAGTCGGTGCTTCTGGATACCTGGCCTTTTCGCCGCGCGTCCGCCAGCCGCTTGGGCGTCGCCTGTTCAGTTTTTTCCTGTGCGCCACCGGCCATTTACATCAGCACTCTCATCAGCGAATATAAATCTCTTTCGATCATATTGATTATCGAGCGAAAGACAGTCCCAAGCAGCGGGATTAAAAAGCTCAGGGTTAAAAGCCCGACGATTATTTTCACCAGAAAACCTGTTAAAAAGACATTTATCTGAGGTGTGGTGCGTGACAAAAAACCAAGAGCCAGGTCAGTGACCAGCAGCACAGCCACCACCGGGGCACTTATCTGCAAGGCGATAGTAAATGCGCCGGAAAACAATTTTGACAGAATAAAAATTGCACTGCCGTTAAAAGCAGCCGCGCTTAACGGCACCAACTGGTAGCTTTCAGCCAGGCCCATGATCAGGGTGTGATGGCCGTCCATGAGGAGAAAGAGCACCAGAGCCAGCAGGTACATATACTGAGCGAGCAGCGTATTTTGCATCCCGTTCATCGGGTCAACCAAAGCAGCCATTGAGTAGCCTATCTGCTGGTCAATCAACTGGCCGGCCATTCGAACGCTGTTCAGGATAATAGTAACCGCTGTGCCAAGGAGCAGGCCCACCCCGATCTCACTGATCACCGCCAGCCCGTATCCCCAGGCGCTTCCGGGCAGAGATACCGGATCAGCAGCGGCCGTCGGGAAAAGTACGATGGCCAGCGCCAGAGGAAACCCTGCTTTAAAAAGAGGAGGCACCCCTTTAATTGCAAAAAGCGGGCCGGAAAGCAGGAAGGCGGCAGCTCTCAAAAATATCAGGAAAAAAGCCGCGATCTGGCTCGTGTCCGGCAAATCTCAACACCCCGCCTCAATGTAACAAATCCGGAATCCGGGCAAAAAGCTCCGTTGTGTAGTTTATCGCGCGCTCCAGCATCCAGGAACCCAGCACCAGCAGCGTCACAAACATCCCTATGATTTTCGGCACCATGTTCAGCATCTGATCCTGGATCTGGGTGGTTGCCTGGAGAACACTGATCACCAAGCCGATCAACAGTGCCACGGCCATGGCCGGCCCTGCAAGAAGCAAAACCATAAAAAGAGCTTCGCGCGCCAGATGAACCACAAAAGTTTGGGTCAAAACTTTCCCCCCTTTAAGGGTATATATTCAGATAACCAGCTGGATGCACAGCATTATCATCGCTCACTCCAATGCTCCGCACCGGCAGCACTTACGGCTCGCTTTGGGCGAAACTTGGCCACCTTCAACTCACCGTCCTGGTTCGTTGAAGAGGGTTTACTGAACAGTTCCCCTACCGGAAGCTTTCCACCAGCGACTTGACCACCAGAGACCAGCCGTCCACCATTACAAAAAGCAGCAGCTTAAAAGGCAAAGCAATCATTACCGGCGGGAGCATAAACATCCCCATCGCCATCAGGATGCTCGCCACAACCATATCAATGACCAGGAAAGGGATAAACAGCAAAAAACCTATTTCAAAAGCAGTTTTCAATTCACTTATGACAAACGAAGGTATTACCACATACAAAGGAAGGTCATCGGGCTTCTCCGGCTTTTCTATTTTTGCCAGGTTGATAAACAGGCCTAGGTCTTTCTCCCTGGTCTGCCTGATCATGAAGCTGCGCAGGGGCTTTGCCGCCAGTTCCTGTGCCTCCTGCTGGCTGATCCTGTTTTGTAAATAAGGCTGGAGCGCCTCCTCGTTAATCTGCTTATACGTAGGCGCCATGATAAAAACTGTAAGGAACAGAGAAAGGCCAATAACAACCTGGTTGCCGGGGACCGTGGGCACCCCCAAAGCGGTGCGCAACAGTGACAGGACAATCACAATCCTGGTAAAAGAAGTCATCATAACCAGGAAAGCCGGCGCCAGGGACAAAAGCGTCAGCAGGACCAGCAGCTTGACACTGTCTACTACCTGCTCAGGGCTGTCCGAAGGATGTACGTTCAGGTCGACGGCCGGAAGAGGCGCAGCTGCCGCCTCTGTAGCGAAAAAAGATACCATTGCTAATAACAAGAGCAGGACCGGTATTTTTACCTTCAATATTATTTCACTCACTTCACCTTGCAAATCCTGACATCATCCATGCTGCCAACCTTTTCAACAGCAGTCCGCAGCCCTTCAGCCTGCCTGGTAAACGCCCTGTCTCTCCGGTTCCCCCGGACTCCCGGGCTAGATCAAACTCTTCTATGGTCCGGGGAGCCAGCTCTATAATGCTGCCTGCCTTCAATTCCTCCAGCTCAGGCAACTCGTCTAATTCCTTGATTAACTGAACAGTGTGGTCCTGGTGGGCCAGCAGGTAATACCGGTTACCCAGCGCAACCAGGCTTAAAACCGTCTTGGGCCCCAGGGGAAGCTGCTCAACCAGTTTCATCCGGCGCCCGCCCGGAGATGTTGCATAACGCCGGGCCAGTCCATACTTTAAAATCAGGTAAGCCATCCCCAGGACAAGCGGTAAGGCCACCAGCAGGCGCACCACCGCCCAAATTAAATCGCCGCTCATATAAACCCCTCGGTCAGCTTTAAATTTCGAGCGTGGTTGATGCTGGTGATACGAACAGCAAAGTTATCATTCACAACCACTACTTCCCCTTTGGCAAACCTCTGCTGGTTCATATTCACCTCAACCGCCTCACCAACCGGCTTATCCAGCCTGATCACGGAGCCTTCTGCCAGGCCCAGCAGTTCTCCCACCTTTATGTCCCCCTGGCCGAGCTCAACACTGATCTCAATATAAACATCTTTCAGGTGAGACAGGCCGGTCTTCAGCCTTTCCATTTCCACTGCCGGTTTCAAAGAGGGAAACTGCACTTTCCTGATCTCAACCCCGCCGTCTTTTTTGCCGCTCAGGAAAGACCTGATTTCCTCTTCATTCATCACGGCACCACACCCCTCACTGGACCAGAAAATCTGTAAAATATATCCCCGTTATATCCCCGGTTTTTAAATGGTTGTTTATTTCCACAAGCAAGCTCTTTTTAAGTTCCTCAACTGAACTTGCTGAAGAGACATCTGCCAGCGATTTAGAGCGCAGAGTAGAGATCAACGTGTCCATAACCTCATGCTGCCTGTCTTTCAGCTCTTTGGCCAGGTTCTTGTCTTTGGGATACTCAATGACAACCTTGACCCTGAGGTAATGCCCCCCTCCGTTCCCCGCAAGGTTCACCAAGACCTCACCCAGGTCCAATTTGTCCGGCTCTTGCTCTTTTCCCACTATTTTTTTACTTTCCTCAGCGCTGGCCTTTTTTTCTCCACCGCCGACTTCCGACGGGCTCTTAAAAAAGAAATACCAGCCGGCCGCCGAACTAGCCAAAACCACCAGCATAATGAGAAGAATCAACGGTAACTTTTTCTTTTTGGGCTTGTCTTTTTTATTACCTTTTCCTTGTGGGCTTTCGCTGTTTTTCGGCACGCCGGCTCCTCCCAATTCTTTTAGATTCTATAACACCCTGCAACACACTATCATTCCCACATCAAATTATCCCTTCCCCAGCAGCAGACAAGGGACACTACCGCTTAATATTCAACAATTCCTCCAGCATCTGGTCGGAAGTGGTAATAGTCCTGGCGTTGGCCTGATAGCCCCGCTGGGTGGTAATCATATTGGTAAACTCATCAGTCAAGTCAACATTGGACATCTCCAGGTAGCCCGAGTTGACAGTGCCGTAACCGCCAGTACTGGGCGTCCCGAACCCCCCTCCGGCAACAGTACCGCTGGCTGGGGAAATCTTATACACGTTTCGCCCATCCCGCTCTAGTCCATCCTGGTTGGGAAACATAGCCAGGCCAATAGTTACCGAGCCAATATCACTACCGTCAAGGTATGTTCCAGTAATAACTCCTTCTTTTGAAATATTAATTGTTGCAATTCCATTTGTACCCAGGTTGATAGGATCGCCATTGGAATCGCAAAGGTTGTAGCCATTTGAATTTACTAAATTACCCTGGTCATCAATGTAAAATATCCCTTCCCTGGAATACCTTTCGTTAGCCGCCCCACTTCCACTTACACTGTTGCCGTCCGTTGAAAGCACAAACCAGCCATTCCCGTCGATGGCCAGGTCCAGCACGCGGCCGGTATTCTGCAAGCCCCCCTGGCCGGTATTATTAGTGATACTGGAAACCATTACACCCAAACCTACCTGAGAAGGGTTAATTCCACCAGCAGGAGGTACTGAAGCGCTGGCATAACGTACCGTCTGGTAGAGCACATCCTGGAAATTGGCTCTACTGCTCTTGAATCCGGTTGTATTAACATTGGCAATGTTATTACCGATAACATCCATCCTTATCTGGTGACTTTTTATACCGGAAGCCCCGGAATAAAGTGATCTAATCATTTTCATCCTCCTTGTTTACCGGTCGTCTCAGTCGTTCAACGGCCGCACAGCCTCCTAACGGTCCAGCTGCAACTCAGTAGTCGTTAGTCAGTTGTCGTTACTTCACAATCACCGCACTGTCAATATTGGTAAAAACATAGTCTTCCGACGAATTCCCGCTCATCGCCGTCACAACTGTTTTGTTCCGGATGCTGGCAATTAGCGCCAGGTCACCGTAAATAATCAGGGACTCGCGCGCCCCCTTGGCCTCAGCCTGTTCCATAGCCTTATTGATCTTATCCAGGTCATCCTTTGCCAGAAAGATATTCCGCTCTCTCAAACGCCTTTCAGCGTGAGCCGAAAACCTCAGTGAGCGACTTTTTTCAACTTCTCTTTGCAGCGTCTCTTGGAAGGACAGTTTATTATTTACTTTTTGAGACACCTGCCTGCCTTCTGCCGGTAAGGCCGGAAGCGGTGAAACAGGTAAAACCAAGCTTATGTCCCGGTCCATTCTTCACTACCCCTAATCGACTTCAGTTACACTATCCAGGCTGTAACCACTCCCGTTAACAACTACCTGTACCCCGTCACTGGCAAGTGTAACTTTTTCCACCCGACCAGATATTTCTTCCTCTCCAGACCGAATCTTTACCTGGCGCCCGATCAAAGCCGAGGCACTGCTCATTTCCTGAAAACTCCTGAGTTTAGCCATCTCTTCATGTAAGTTGGTAAGCTGTTCCAATATGCTGAACTGAGCCATCTGTGCCATAAAATCGTTTGAGTCTTGGGGACTCATCGGATCCTGGTTTTTGAGCTGCTCCACCAATAATAGGAGAAAAGCATCTTTATCAAGAGTTTTTACCGGTGACCTGGAAGTGTCTGACTGTCCCAGAGACACTTCAGTAGAAGAACTTACCTGCAAAAAAGAACCTCCTCTCATACCAGGTAATCAACTCGCGAATACGCCGATTCTCCCGCAACTGTCTTTAGATGCTCCACCCTAATATCATCAGCGCCACGGTTGTTGTACCTGCCGTAAAAAGTTACAGCCTCTCCGTTTCTCTCCTCAAAACCGTGTCCGGTGCTACCCCGGTTCCCGCTCCCGACAAACACAAACGCTTCGTTCAATCTCAGGTCCTGCTGGATTAGAGAGTCCCTCAACTGGGGAAGCGAGCTTTCTAAGACACCTTTGACAGTATGATTACCTGTATAAAAATGCACATTTAACTCACCATTGCTCAAAAAAAGCTTAACAGTAATCCTGCCCAGATGTTCCGGCTCCAATTTCAGTTGGAACTCTGTCTTAGCATCGCTTTTGCCGGCACTCAACGCACGCTTAATTTCCTGAGCCACCTTATCTTTCAGGTCGGACAATGCAACAACTTTCGCATCTTCCGTCAGACCTGCCCCGGTAAGCATCATATTATGCTGTATTAAACCAGACTGGAGAGAACTGTCGCCGGTATGGTTATAACCTGCTCTTTCAGAGGGCTTTACCGCTTCAACGCCATCAATACCATTTGATTTTACTGCTCCGTTTTCTTGAGCAACCAACCCGGCCTTTTCCCCTGTCACCATGGTCTCCTCTCTTGCAGCAAAGAATTGTCTTACCTTCGCCCCCTCCGGTACTTTTTCGCTTTCACCAGAAACAGATCCATTTACTGCTTTCACCAACATAGGAATTACAGTTTCTTCCAATCCGGCTACTGCCGGGCGCACCTGTACGGAACTGCCGGTTAAGCTGAAATCCTGTACCTTGGCTCCTCCTGTATTGCTTTGAGCATCCTGGCCCAGACCACCTCTTGCCGCTATGTCTTCCAACGGCTGAATAAATTCCGGGTATGCCTGGTTCTCTGCCACTGCGCTTCGCCCGGACAGGGGTAACTGTGCTGCTGCCGGCTTAAGGTGACTGGAGTATGCCTGTCCCTCTGCCGGTATCCTACCTCCCTGCCCTGCGGAAAAACCAGCCTCTGCACTGGCTTTTGCTACAACCTTTATTCCATCTCCCCCGGCAGGCGGTTCCTCAGCCCCTGCTTCCAGAATCAAGTTATCGCCTTCACCTGCTGCGCTCTTTGTTTGTGCTAAAATTGTACCTCTCACGGCGGCAGGTGAAAGCTCTTCTGTTCCTTTCACCCCTGCCGGTACTGTGTCCAATCCGGCTGCTGCCGGCCGCACCTGTACGGAACTGCCGGCTAAGCTGAAATCCTGTACCTTGGCTCCTCCTGTATTGCTTTGAGCATCCTGGCCCAGACCGTCTCCTGCTGCCATGTCTTCCTGCGGCTGAACTGCCTCTGGTGCCGACCATGTTCCCGAAATCAAAGCCGGAGCCCTTACCGTCCCCGTGCCCACCCCCGGCTGTGGAACATCAATTAACAGGGGGACTTCGCCGGCCGTGCAGGCACCTTCATAGGTAAAGCCATCAGCCTTTTCCCCGCCAGATTCTTCACTTTGAACCGGCACGTAAGGCATGAGCCCTAGCATTGCCAGAACTTCAGCCATAGCAAGGTTGAATTCCCCTGTCTTGAAAATATCTTCACAAACTGCCCCTTCGCATTTTGGAAAAGCAGAAAAGTTGCTCACAGGTGTTATTTGCACTTTCTCACCTCCTTTCTCTGGTTTTTGTAGCTATAGCAAAACTTTTCTCATTTTCTGTGACAACTGCGTGTTATTACAAACCAACTTAAAACCAGGTTTAATGAGGTTGTTCCGCCCTGCGCAGGTAGTAGGTATACAGAGCCAGCTCGTCATTCTCCTTTTGCTCTCTGGCTGCCTCTTCACGCCTGTATTTTTGCATGTGTATATTTTTCAGCTTCTCAATAACCTGGCGCTCCTGCCTGGCCTGGACAGCCTCATTACGCCTGCCCTCAACCAGGCGGCAGGCTTCGTTGACGTGTTCCTCTCCTTCAATTACTTTCCGGGAAAGCACTGATCGATAAAATGAAAGGTGCATTTCTGCAAAAATATCGAGTTCATTTTCTCCCGGCACGGTTAACGTACCCTCCAGTTTCAGCCTGGCATCCTCCAACATTCTCAGGCGACGGTTATATTCGTTGTGGGCCAGCGCCAGGGCCTGTTCTGCAGCTTCTTCTTTTGCCGCACGCTGCCGGAGCACCGGCTCCAGACGAAACTGAAATTTAGCGATGGCCTTTCACCCCTTTATTTACGATCGCCTTAAGCCTTTCTATTGTGCTGCCGTACTCAGAATACTCGTTTATATCCTGGCACAGAAAATCAACGATACTCTGGTAGGCGGATATCGCCTCGTCAACACGCGGGTTCGACCCAGGTACATACGCTCCGATGTTAATCAGGTCCTCCGCCTGGCGGTAGGCTGCCAGCAGATCGCGAAACATACCGGCATGTGCACGGTGCTCTTCCGATGTAATGTCGGGCATCAAGCGGCTGACGCTGTTCAGCACGTCGATTGCCGGGTAATGGTTGGCAGCAGCCAGCGAACGGGATAGGACAATATGCCCGTCCAGGATGCCGCGCACCGCATCGGAAACGGGCTCGTTTAAATCATCTCCGTCAACAAGCACCGTAAAAAAAGCAGTGATCGAACCGGTGCCGAACATACCCGGCCGCTCTAGGAGCCGGGGGAGCAGCGCGAACACCGACGGGGTGTAACCTTTGGTTGCAGGAGGCTCGCCAATCGCCAGGCCAACCTCCCGCTGGGCCATGGCAAACCTGGTCACTGAGTCCATCATTAACAATACATCCTTACCCTGGTCGCGGAAATATTCGGCAATAGCACAGGCAACAAAGGCGCCCTTTAAACGCACCAGCGCCGGCTGCTCCGATGTCGCCACTACCACCACCGAGCGGGCCAAACCCTCCGGGCCGAGGTCGGTCTCGATAAAATCCAGCACCTCCCGGCCGCGCTCCCCGATCAGGGCTATCACATTGACATCAGCGCTGCTGTACCTGGAAATCATACCCAGAAGGGTGCTCTTGCCCACCCCGCTGCCGGCAAAAATACCGATCCGTTGCCCGCGGCCGCAGGTGAGCAGTGCATCCACCGCCCGGATACCGGTGGAAAGGACCTCAGTGATCCGCCTGCGCGCCAACGGGTTAGGCGGGCGGTTGTCCACCGGGTAACCGGTTAATTCCCCATTCAGCGGCCCCAAACTGTCTATGGGCTCACCCAGCCCGTTCAGGACCCGTCCCAGCAACTGATCTCCAACTCTTACTTTAAACGACTTCCCGCCAGGGATAACGCTGCACCCCTGGTATATCCCGCGCAGTTCACCCAATGGCATGAGCAGTGAACTTTCATCGCGGAAGCCCACCACCTCTGCCCGGACTGGCTCCGGCTCACCAGGCACCACAATTTCGCACACCTCTCCAATCCGGGCGTTGATTCCCTGCACCTCAACGGTGAGCCCGATCACCCGGGTCACCCTGCCGGTAAGCTTGAGCAGCCTGGCCTCCTTCAGCCGCGAACGCCACGGCGAAAGGTCAATATTAACGCTTCCCAAAGTATCACCCTGCCAAACGCAGTGCTAAAGCTTTTTCTGTTTTTTCATAAGAATATAAATCAACTTTGCCGCTTCAGACCTTTTAAGCGAATCCTTCGGATTAAATGAGAAGGTTTTTCCGTCGTCGTTAGGAACACCCTGGATAAATCCCGCTTTATAAGCTGCATAAACATAGGGCGCTGCCCAGGGACCAAAATTACTATAGTCATCGGTAAAAGCCTTTTCGATTGCCGCTCTGGTGGCGTCTTCATCATCGCTAATCTTCAGGTTTGCCACTCGTGCAATGATGGTGGCAGCCTGCTCCCGGGTCAAATTATCCGCCGGCCTGAATTTTATGCCGCTGGCAGTTGGAAAACCGTAAATAATGCCATTTTTGGCAGCAGTTAAAATATAATCGTCATACTCATCAACCGCCAGGCTGCTGCTGTTTACATCCTCAAAGGGGTTTTGCAGGTTTTTTTCAACAGGAATGCCCATGGCCTTTACAATGGTGGCAGTAAATTCTTCCCGGGTAATGCTGGTGTCGCCGAAATTCTCTTCGCCTCCAGTTTTCTCCATCACTCCCTTGGCCCACATTGGTAATACGTAGTTCCTCGCCCAGGTCAAATTATTATTCGCATCCAGCAGGTCGTAAAACTCCCTGTTGACGTTGAACACTGCGTAGGTGCCAAAGCCGGTTTTGCCGAAAGGAACGGTTATCGTACGGGCGGCAGTGTCAACCCGGCCGCCCAGCACAACACAATCGCGGCTCGCCCAGTTATCATCCCAGTAATGCCTGTAGTCGTTGTCATATTCGTCGTAGTCACTCTCCCCGTACGGAATGTAGATTACCGTCATGGTATCGGCCGAGGCAACGCTGACGTTGGTATCGTACTTCAGCGTCAATTCCCCGGAGTACAGCAGTGCAGCCCCATCGCGCTCGCTGTCGCCGTCCAGTTCATCGCTTTCAGGCGTGATCTTGTAAACCGGGCTTACGGCCTGGTGGTATACCGTGGGGCAGTCGTCATAGTCAAAGCTGGCCACTTCAATTCTCAAACCTTGATCTTCAACAATCCGGGGGTTATCCGGATCTTCCGCTATGTAATTGTTTTTCGGAAACTTAAGGGTAAGAGTCTTGTTTATTGCAGTGATCTTCCCGGAGGCAGGAATGGCCTGCAGGTAGTAGCTCGCTCCGGGCAGGGCTTCATCTACGTATATAAGCGTATATGTATTTTTATATGTATCGGCCGAAACGGTAAGGGAATTCGTCCCTGCCTTCAAGACATAATTGTCAACCTGATACTCCCCGGGGCCGGTTTTTTCAGCCAGGACGCTGCCCACCTTTACAGTGTGATCGGCCTCTTCCGGATCGTAAACCCTTACGGATACCGTATTTTTTTGAGTGACAATGGTAGGATCGGGAGTAGAATCGCCGTCAATTTCCACGGTGAAAGGTATGCCCGCCGCCAGGGCCGGCTGAACCAGAAACAGAACTGCCGACAGAAAAACTGCAACCCGCGCCATGATTTTCCTTCTGAACATGCTTTCCCTCCTCTCCCTTTACGGCTTACCTGCTGTAAAGGGCTCTGATCAGTTCTTCCCTTCTTCTTTCCATCGTGGCGTCAACCTGCCCCTGTCCGGTCTCAACCTTGCAGCCACCCGGCAGGATTGACGAATCTGCCACTACCTGAAGTTTTGTCCTTGCAGGAAGAAGGCTTTTCAGTTCTTCTTTCCTGCTCTCAACCAGTTCCAGCTCAGCAGGATTTACATACAGGACAACATTGGGGCGGCCCGCAACCAGGCGAAGCGATTCCGCGGCTATATTCAAGACGGTCTCCGGGTCCATCTTCAGCTGGGCCGATACAAGCTTTTCTGCGATCTCCACGGCCAGCTCCACGATCTCCTGTTCAAGTGACTCCAGGGCCTGTCGGCGGCTCTCCTCTGCCTGTTTTAAGACATCCACGGCCTGCGCCCGGATAGCCGCCCCCTCCTCCTCCGCTTTTGCCATCCCTTCCCGGTAGCCCTCTCGTCTTCCCTGCTCAAAAGCACCCCGGTAAGCCTCTTGCTTGATTCGCTCCCCTTCAAGCTGCGCCTGCCGGTAAGCCTCCTGCCTGATCTGTTCGCCCTCAAGCCTAGCCTGATGGATGATTTCATTCGCTTCGGCACGGGCAGCGTTCAATATTTCTTCTGCCTGCGCCAGGGTCTGAGCCTGCAGACACGCGCCCTCGCTCTCAAACTGCTCCAGCTTGCCTGAACCGTTACCACGCCTGAGAGGCAACATGTGTAAAATGTTATCCTGCACTTCAACGCCCTTGATAATTCTATATGAGTACATCATCACCACCCCGTGAAATAATAATCTCGCCGCTTTCGTCCAGCTTGCGGAGAATATTGACGATCTTTTGCTGAGCCTGTTCCACCTCTCTCAACCGCACCGGGCCCATAAACTCGATTTCTTCTTTGAGCATTTCGGCAGCGCGCTTGGACAGGTTCTTGTAAATCCTCGCGTTTACCTCTTCGTTGGCGCCGCGCATTGCCAGCGCCAGGTCCTTGGAGTTAACCTCTCTCAAAACTCTCTGTATAAAGTTATCCGGGAGCATCACAATATCCTCAAAGACAAGCATGCGCCGCTTGACTTCCTCAGCCAGCTCCGGGTCCTCCCTTTCCAGGCCGTCCAGGATTACTTTCTCCGCGCTTCTTCCCACCCTGTTCAGAATATCCACCAGAGACTGCACGCCGCCCACAACGGAATGGTCCTGCTGCACCACCGACGAGATTTTTCTCTCAAGCACGGACTCCACGTCCCTGATAATATCAGGTGTCAGGCGGTCGATAATGGCAATACGCCTGGCAATCTCACTTTGCAGGTCAGGCGGCAGCGAAGCCAGGATAACCCC
>Ga0067045_1003482_pt1 | contig 20747 bp, 18 predicted proteins | sample TerdegcTABiofilm_FD_59184 | JGI IMG/M metagenome (GOLD analysis project Ga0067045, IMG submission 59184) | Combined Assembly of (Gp0054472, Gp0054536) Wastewater bioreactor microbial communities from Singapore -Terephthalate degrading...
GAATCGCCGGCACATCAATCTTGCCGTTGTTGTAGGAACCCTTGGAGGTCGGGGTCTTGCCTTCCAGCAGGGCCACCGCCGCGTTGATGGCATCCTTGACCAGCGTCCGCACGTCCTTGAAGACGGTCATGGACTGCTTGCCGTCAATGATGTACTGCACGGAGGCCTTCTCCGCGTCCTGCCCGGTCACCAGGTAGCTCTTGACGTCCTTGTCGGCCGCGAACGCATCGGCGATAGCACGAGCGGTGCCGTCGTTCGGGGCCAGGATGAAGACGTTGCCCTTGTCGGCGGCGGTCGCGGCGGTCAGGTTGGCCTCGGCCAGGTTCTTGGCCGTGTTGAAGTCCCAGTTCGTGGTGATCTGGCCGATGATCTTGGCCTGCTCGTCGCGGGTCAGCGTCGCCTTACCCTGCAGCGCCACCGCCTCGCTGGAGTTCTTGATCACGAAGGTCCCATCGGCGATCTTGGGCTGGAGCACGCCCCACGCGCCTTCAAAGAAAATGAACGCATTGTTGTCCGAGGCCGCCCCCGCATAGAGATACAGCGGGTTCCCCGTCCCGGTGGCGTGATCCACCAGGTATTGCGCCTGCTGCGCCCCTACCGCGATGCTGTCAAACGTCACGTAGTAGTCCACCGCTTCCGTGTCCCGGATCAACCGGTCGTAGGAGATCACCTTCACCCCCGCTGCACGGGCCGCTTCAGCCGCCGCAGCCGCCGCAGTACCGTCCTGCGGGCAGATGATGAGGACTTTGACCCCCTTGGTGATCAGGGCCTCTACGTTCTCCTTCTCCTTAGCCGAGGAACCCTGGCTGAAGAGAATCTCCACATCGTAGCCGGCCGCCTTCAACGCATCGCGGAACCGCGTCTCGTCCTGAATCCAGCGCGGCTCGTCCTTCGTCGGCAGCACGATGCCTACCGCCAGCTTGCTCTGCGGGACCGTTGTGGCTTCCGGGGTTTTGGTGCCTCCACAGGCAGAAAGAATCATGGAAGCCATAACCAACAGGGCCATCAAGGCCAATGGCAAATTCTTCTTAAACATAGGGATTCTCCTTACTTCGTTTGTTGGGTCAACATCTGAGAGAAATTAAAGCGAACTGTCGGGTGTGGGGTCACATTTCCAATCGTTTTTCTGCGAACCACCTCCTTAAACCACCATGAACACAACTGGTGATAGTTGCGCCAGAACAGTGGCTTTGCTCTGCCCATCTATCACACACGCTGCCGTCGACAGGGTGCGATACTGGGGTGTGGAATTTGTTTGATCAGACGCACGACGGCATGATAGCAAACCATACTAATAAAACCACAAAATGGCGACCCGTTGGACTTTTTCTCCCCCTAAAAAAGCAGAAATTTCCCCCAAATTGGTTAGGGGAAATCCCCCAATACCGGTATTATTAGCGATGGGGCCCAAGAATCTCCCCGGCAATCTATCACGACTGCTCTTGCCCCGGTTCTTCTGGCAAAAAGATTTCATTTGAGCTTGAGAACTGGCGGCGCAAGGCGTTCTCCCAATCAGCCGCCGTGTTAATGTTAGAAAAGGACTGACCGGCCGGATCCCAGCAGGCGACGGCAGCTTCTTCCATGATCCGAACTCGGACTGCCGGGTAAAAAGCGATCACCCGCCGTTCACCGCGCTGCAAAGCGGCCTCTGCGGCCGGCGCACAGACCGCCGGCCGGTAAAGCGCGTGGAGCGGCTCCAGTTCACCCCGCCAACGTGGCACCACCGCATCTTCATCAGCCCCCCCCAGCTGGCTCATCGCCTGCAGCAAAGCCGGGTTCAACCAGGGCATGTCGGCGGCTACCACAAAGGCCCATTCGCCCTGCGCTGCCGCCAACCCCGCATGAACGCCGGCCAGCACGCCCTGACCGGGGAACCGATCCGCCACCACCGGCACACCCAGCGTCCCCAACGGTGTTGGATCAGACGCCACGATGAGCAGCTCATCCACCAGTGGGGCCAACCGTTCCAGCACCCAGGCAATCAGCGGCCGGCCTCCCAGCTCCAGAAAGCGCTTATCACGGCCCAGCCGGCGGCTCTGCCCCCCGGCCAGCACCACCCCCGTGTAGCGGATCGCGGGAGCGGCCCGATATTCTAAATCCCAACCTGCGCCCAAAGCTCAACCTCCTTGCCAGCTTCGCCCCACTTACGCCACGCTTTATACCCCGCTTGCCCAAAAGCTCAAACGCTTCCCCTCTCCCTTCCCCTCTCCTCTCCCTTCTTCCCTCTCCCTTCTTCCATCCTCCCTTGCCCCGCACCTGCCCTGTGTTACAATCAGGCCGCGCGCGGCATAGCCCGCCGATTCTGGTCCAACGGAAAGACGCTGTTTTATGGAAGAACGCCTTGTCTATCAATGGACTGCCCAGGGACTGACACCCCGGCAGGTCCGGTTGCCGGCCGAAATCCAGCTCAGCCTGCACATCAACGGCCAGGAATGGATCGCGTTAGCCGCTTCCCCCCAGCAATTAGAGGCGCTGGTGATCGGTTTCCTGTACTACGCCAACCTGATTCAATCGCCGGCCGACATTGCGGCGTTGCACTTCAGCCAGGGCCCCTGTGCCGACGTCTGGCTGGCCCACGACCCCGGCCCGTTGCCCTCCCGCCAGCTGCTCACCTCCGGGTGCGGCGGCGGGACCGTGATGGGCGAGCTCTACCGGCCGGCGGCCCCCCTTCCCGCCGACTCGCCGCTCAATCCGGCTACGCTGCCGGCGATGATGCGCACCCTGCAACAGCAGGCCACACTCTATCACCAAACGCACGGGATGCACAGCAGCGGACTTTTCACCCCCGCAGGAGCGCTCCTTCTGCTGGCCGAAGATATTGGCCGCCACAATACGCTGGACCGGCTCATGGGCCTGGCGCTTTTGCAGCAGGTGGCTACCGAGGGGCTCATCCTGTTGACCACGGGGCGCATCTCCTCCGAAATGTTGAGCAAAGCCGCCCGGATGGGAACGCCGGTCGTCGCCAGCCTGACGGCGGTTTCCTCATTGGCAGTCGCCTTAGCCGAGGAAGCCGGTATCACCGTGATCGGCTATCTGCGCGGCGAGCGGTGGCGTCTTTACACCCACCCGGAACGCTTGACTGCCGGCCCTGAAAACAAAAGTTGACTTCTGAAAGATAAGTGCCCTCCCCTGAAAATAGCGCTTGGCTTGTAGTGAGGCGCTTCAGCGCCGTTTTGCCGCGCTAAAGCGCGTCACTACCAACACGCTAAAACGCTAAGTTCGTAGTCAGGCGCTTGAGCGCCGTCCAACACCCGAAGCGCGTTAGCAGGTCATGACGGGAAAAATACGGAATAGTGTCACCCCAGATCAGGAAAGTTATCGCTTAGAGTGGTCTGATTTACTGGTATACTGCTAAGGTCAATGACTTTATTAAATTTTCTCAGGAGGGATGATTTATGTCAGCAGCACCGCAAAACAATGCCCCCGTCATTTCCTTTGATGCACTGATGCCCGGTGATATGGCAGCCAAAGCCGAGGCCGTCGGCGTCAAGAAGGCCACCGGTAACGCCATGCAACTCTTTGCCCTGGCGATCCTGGCCGGCGCTTTCATCGCGCTGGGCGCGATTTTCTGCACGACCGTCCTGACCGGCTCCAGCGCGCTGACCCTGAAGGATGCCGCCGGAGCGGTGACCGGTGGGGGGGCGGCTACAGTCCCCTATGGCATCACCCGCTTCCTCGGCGGTCTGGTCTTCTGTGTCGGCCTGATCCTGGTCATCGTCGGCGGTGCTGAGCTCTTCACCGGCAACAACCTGATCGTCATGGCCTGGGCCGATAAGAAGGTCACCACGGCGCAACTGCTGCGCAACTGGGTGATCGTCTATCTGGGCAACCTGGTCGGCTCTGTCGCCACCGCCCTGATTATGTTCTTCTCCAAGCAATACACTTTCAGCAACGGCGCAGTTGGCCTGACCGTGCTCAACATCGCCAACAGCAAGTGTAGCCTGGAGTTCCTGCAAGCGATTGCGCTGGGCATCATGTGTAACGCCATGGTCTGCATGGCCGTCTGGCTCTGCTTCTCGGCCCGCTCCACCACGGATAAAATCCTCTCCATCATCTTCCCGATCTCCGGCTTTGTGGCCGCCGGCTTTGAACACAGTGTAGCCAACATGTACTTCATCCCCATCGGCCTCTTTGTGAAGATGTGGGCGGCTGAGGGCTTCTGGAAGTCCATCGGCAAAACAGCGGCGGATTTCGCCAACCTGACCTGGGGCAATTTCTTCCTCAAGAACCTGCTGCCCGTCACCATCGGCAACATCATCGGCGGCGCTGTGATGGTGGGCGTGGTCTACTGGTTCATCTACCTGCGCAAGACCAAGTAACTTAAGTTGCTGCCGGTCTGGTTAGCAAGGTCCAGGCTCTCTTTGGACCGCTGACCACAGACCACGATTTTTCTGGCATACTAAAGCCCCGGCGGAGATTCCGCCGGGGCTAATAGTTGGATCAGGGTGACTCCTTAGAGTTTCTCCACCCGCACCGCCGTCACCTTGAACTCCGGGATCTTGGCAATGGGATCCAGGAAAGCCCCGGTAGCCCAGTTCGCGTTCCCTTCCGGGAAGTGGAAGGTGGCGAAGATCAACCCCTCGTAAACACGGTCGTTCAGGTGCGCGCGGGCCTGGAACTCGCCCCGCCGGGAGGCGACCTTGACCCAATCGCCCTCCGCGATCCCCAGCCGCGCCGCATCCACATCGCTCAACTCCACCCGTGGCTCTGGATAGAGTGCCATCAGGTTGGCCGAGCGGCGGGTCTGCTCGCCACCGTGCCAGTGGTAGAGCACGCGGCCGGTGGTCATCGTGAACGGATACTCGGCATTGGGCGCTTCTTGCGGCTCAATGTGCTCCAAGGCCTTGAAAAGCCCCTTGCCGCGCGTGAACTGGCCGACATGCAGGATCGGGGTACCCGGATGATCGTCGGCCTTGACCGGCCAGTGCAGCTGCTCCCCGCGGTCCAGCCGCCAGTAATGGACGCCGGCAAACGACGGTGTCACCCGCGCCACCTCGTCCATGATCTCCGCCGGACCGTTGTAGTGCATCGGATAGCCCATGCGGGTAGCGACCTCGCAGAGGATCTCCCAATCCGGGCGGGCCTGACCGGGGGGTTCCACGGCCTTGCGCACCCGCTGGATGCGCCGCTCGGTGTTGGTGAAGGTACCCTCTTTTTCCGCAAAGGCGACGCCCGGCAGGATCACATCGGCGAACTTGGCCGTCTCGGTCATGAAGATTTCCTGCACGACCAGGAACTCCGCCGCTTCCAGCGCCTCGCGGACGTGGTTGAGGTCGGGATCGGAGGTCATCGGGTCCTCCGCCATGATGTAGATGGCCTTCACTTTGCCCTCGTGGGCCGCGTGCATGATTTCCACCACAGTCAGGCCGGGTTTTTCCGATAGCCCGGTGACGCCCCACGCCTGTTCAAACTTCTCACGGTTGGCCGTGACCGGCTGGTAGCCGGAGTAAACGTTGGGCAGCCCGCCCATGTCGCACGCGCCTTGCACGTTGTTCTGACCGCGCAGCGGGCAGACGCCACCGCCGGGGATGCCCATGTTGCCCAGCAGCATTTGCAGGTTGGAAAGCGACATGACGTTGTACACCCCGGTCGTGTGCTGGGTGATCCCCATCGCCCAGAAGACCGTGCCGGGCTTGTGAGTGCCCAGCAGCCGCGCCGCCTCGGCGATCTTGGCCGCCGGCACACCGGTGATCCGCTCGGTCTCCTCCAGCGTGTACTTCATCACCACTTCCTTCATCTCTTCGTAGCCCTCGGTGCGCCCGGCGATGAAGGCTTCATCGGCCCAACCGTTCACAATGATTTCGCGCATCAGGCCGTTGATGAGGGCAATGTCGGTGCCGGGCCGCTGTTGCAAGTGCAAGGCGCCGGGCAATTCAGTCAGGTTGATGCGGCGCGGGTCGGCGACGATCAGGGGGACGCCCCGGTCGCGCACGGCGTGGCGGATCTTGGTGCCGATCACCGGATGCTGCTCGGTGGTGTTAGAGCCGATGACAAAGATCAATTGCGATTGCTCGGTGGCATCCTTGATCGTGTTGCTCATCGCGCCGCTGCCCAGGGTGGTCGCCAGACCGGCCACAGTGGAGGCATGGCAGAGGCGGGCGCAGTGATCCACGTTGTTGGTCTTGCCCACCGCGCGGGCCAGCTTCTGCATCAGGTAGTTCTCTTCGTTGGTGCACTTGGCCGAGCTCAGGTAGGCCACGCTATCCGGGCCGGTGGTGTCGCGGTAATAGGCCAGCTTCTTCGCCACCAGGTCCAGCGCCTCTTCCCAGGTCGCTTCGCGGAAGCCGGGCCACGGGCCATCGGTGACGGATTCATCGCGGATGAGCGGCGTGGTCAGCCGGTCCGGACGGTGCATGAAGTCCCAGCCGTAACGCCCCTTGACGCAGAGCGCGTAGCCGTTGACCGGCGCATCGTTCGCCGAGGTGACGCGGGTGATCCGCCCGTTCTTGACGTTGAAATCAAACTGGCAACCCACCCCGCAGTAGGTGCAGGTGGTGCGGACCTTCTTCTGGTAAGCCGCGCGTCCCCAGCCCACCGAGGGCTTATCAAAGAGCGCGCCGACCGGGCAGGCCGCCACACAGTTACCGCACGATTCGCAATGAGCCTCTAACATCGTCTGGTCGGCGCCGGCCACCACTTTGGTGTTGAAGCCGCGCTGCGAGAAGTTCCAGACGAAGCAGCCCTGAATCTCCTGGCAGGTGCGCACGCAGCGGCCACAGAGGATACATTTGTTCATATCCACCATGACCACCGGGTTGGGATCGGAATCAATCGGGTAAGCGTGGCGCGCTCCGCTGTGCTCCGGCCATTCCACCTGATACTCGTAGACCCACCGCTGGAGCTCGCACGCGCCATCCACCTCGCACTTCATACAGTCGTTCGGGTGATCCGAAAGCAGCATGGTCAGCACGAAGCGGCGCAGATCCACCAGAGTTTGAGTTTGCGTGTGGACTTTCATCCCCTCGGCCGCCGGCAACGTGCAGGCGGTAGAGGCGCCACGCATCCCTTCCACTTCCACCACGCAGAGGCGGCAGGCCCCCACCGGCGTCAGGGCCGGGTGATGGCAAAGGGTGGGGATGGTCACGCCGGCTTGCTCGGCGGCCTGCAACACAGTTGACCCCGCCGGCACTGCCACAGGTTTCCCATCTACAGTAAGATGAATCATGTCAGGCATAAACTCCTCCTTAAACTTTCAAGCAGTTGAGTACGGGGTCGCTTTAACGGACTCCCATTGCAATACGCCGGGGCGCCGGCGCCGCCGGCTTGAGCGTCTGGAACTGGCAGACACCGGCCGGACATTGGTGCTGCAAGTGCGCCTCAATTTCAGCCTTAAAGTGGCGCAGGCCGGTGAGGATCGGCACCGCCGCCGCCTGCCCCAAACCGCAGAACGAAAGCGTCTGCATGGAAAGGGCCAGCTGTTCCAGTTGGGCTAAATCCTCGGGCTTCGCCTGCCCGTGGCGCAGCTGCTCCAGAATCTCCACAATCCGCGTGGTTCCCAACCGGCAGGGGACGCACTTGCCACACGATTCGGCCTTGAAGAAGCGCAGCAGGACGAACATCAGGTCCACAATACAGGTATCATCACCACAGATGAGCAGCGCCCCGCTGCCCAACGAGGCCCCCTGTTCGGCCATGCTGGCGAAATCCATCGGCACATCCAGCATGGAGGCCGGGATGATGCTGCCGGAGGTCCCGCCGGTCTGCGCACACTTGAAGGCTTTGCCGCCCTTCATGCCGCCCCCGTAGACCTCCACGATCTCACGCAGGGTCGTGCCCATCGGTGTTTCCACCAGCCCGGTGATGTTGACATCGCCCAGCATGGTGTAGACCTTCGTGCCGGGGCTGCGCGGCGTCCCAATGGTGCGGAACCAGGCCGCGCCGTGCAGGATGATCGGCGGCACGTTCGCCAAGGTCTCCACGTTGTTGACCAGCGAGGGCCGGTTGCGGAACCCTTTGGCCGCCGGATAGGGCGGGCGGACGCGCGGGATGCCCCGCTTGCCCTCCAGGCTATCCAGCAGCGCCGTCTCCTCACCGCAGACGTAAGCGCCCGCGCCGGAGTGGGTGTGGATGTGGAACGAGAAATCGCTCCCCATGATGTGCTCACCCAGCAAGCCCAGCTCCTCGGCCTGCCGGATGGCCTGATCCAGCCGCTCGCGGGCCAGCTCGTATTCGCCCCGGATGTAGATGTACCCTTCGGAGGCGCCGATGGCATATCCCGCCAGCGCCATCCCTTCCAACACCGCGTGCGGGTCGCCCTCAATGATCAGGCGATCCTTGAAGGTGCCCGGCTCCGACTCGTCGGCGTTGCAGACCACGTACTTGACCGGGCCTTTCTCACGGGCGACAAAGCTCCACTTCAGCCCGGCCGGGAAACCGGCGCCGCCGCGCCCTTGCAGGCCCGATTGCTTGACCTCTTCCAGCACCTGCGCCGGTGTCATCTCGGTCAGCGCCTTGCCCAGCGCAAAGTAGCCATCCTGCGCAATGTAATCCTCAATGCTGGTGGGATCAATCGCGCCGGCGCGCCGCAAGACCACCCGCCGCTGCGCGTAGAGCGCCCCTTCGCGCCCCGGCAACCGCGCCAGCGGGCCGGTCAACGCCTCCGGCGCTGCCCGCAGATGTTCCACCACCCGCCCCTTATACAGATGCTCCTGCACCAGATAGGGGACATCCTCCACCCGCACCGGGCCGTAATTGACCCCCTCCGGGTAGACCGCCACCATCGGCAGCGCATCCTGGCGGCCCAACTGGCCGGCAAAGCCCACCTGGACTTCATCTTCCAGCCCGTAGAAGGCCAGTTCGGCCTCTAAGGCCAGCTTAAGCGCCTCCGCGCCCCGCGAGAGGCTGACCGGATCACTGGAAACCAATACGCGCGCGCGGATCATTGGGCACCTCCTGCATAGCGGGCCAGAATCTCCGGTACCTTCTCCGGCGTCAGATTGCCGTACACATCGTTATCCACCATCATCACCGGCCCCACTGCACACAGGCCGATGCAACTGGTCGGCAGCAACGTCCACTCGCCATCGGGCGTCGTCTCCCCAAACTTGATCCCCAACGCGGCCTCTAAAGCCTGCCAGACCTGCCGGCCGCCGACCATATGGCAGGGCGCGTCCTCGCAAAAGCGGATGACATGCCGCCCGACCGGGGCCAGGCTGATCATGCTGTAGAAGCTGGCTACGCTGAAGACCTGGCTCACCGGCAGTCGGAGCGCCTCGGCCACGGCCACAATCGTCTCCCGTGTCAGATAGCCGCTCTGCTGGTTCAGCTCGCGCAGGATTTCCACCAGCGCTTCCGGGTCGGCATGGTGGCGCTCCACCAGGGTTTGAACGTGTGACATCTCCACTTCTCCCATTCTCCCTCCTTCAGACCTTTCCTGTGCCCCAGACCGGCTCATTCCACCAGAACCGCGCCGAACTTGCAGACCTGCTGGCAGATGCCGCAGCGGATGCAAATCTCCGGATCAATGACGTGCGTCTGCTTGGGTTTGCCGGTGATGCAGCTGACCGGGCAGTTGCGAGCGCAAGCGGTACAGCCGGTGCAGGCCGCCGGGTCAATCTTGTATTCAATCAACCCCTTGCAGACCTTAGCCGGGCACTTGTGATCGTAGATGTGGGCCTCGTACTCATGGCGGAAGTACTTGATCGTGCTCAGCACCGGATTGGGCGCGCCTTGCCCCAACCCGCAGAGCGACCCTAACCGCACCTCCTGCGCCAGCGCCTCCAACCGCTCAATGTCACCCGGCTGCCCCTTGCCGGCGCAGATGTCTTCCAGAATCTCTAACATCCGGCGGGTCCCCACCCGGCAGGGAACACACTTGCCGCACGATTCATCCTGCGCGAACTCCATGAAGAAGCGGGCAATATCCACCATGCAGGTATCTTCGTCCATCACGACGAAGCCGCCGGACCCCATGATGGAGCCCAATTGCCCTAACGTTTCGTAATCCACCGGCGTATCCAGATACTGCTCCGGGATACAACCGCCCATCGGACCGCCGGTCTGCACTGCCTTGAACTTTTTATCGTTGAGGATACCGCCGCCAACATCGTAGACGATCTCGCGCAGCGTGATGCCAAACGGCACCTCAATCAGGCCGGTGCGCTTGACCTTGCCGGCCACGGCGAAAGTCTTGGTCCCCTTGCTCTTCTCCGTCCCCCTGGCGGCGAACCATTCGGCCCCTTTGAGGATAATCTGGGGCACGTTGGCGTAGGTCTCCACGTTATTGATGTTGGTCGGCTTGCCCCAGAGGCCCTTGACGGCCGGGAACGGCGGGCGCGTGCGCGGCATCCCCCGTTGCCCTTCAATGGAGGCCATCAACGCCGTCTCCTCGCCGCAGACAAAGGCACCGGCCCCCATCCGCAACTCCAGGTCAAAATCAAAGCCAGAGCCAAGGATGTTCTTGCCCAGCAGCCCGTAATCGCGCGCTTGCTGGATGGCAATGCGCAGCGTCCGCACCGCAATCGGGTACTCGGCCCGCACGTAGAAGTAGCCCTGATGCGCGCCGGTGGCATAGCCGGCGATGATCATCCCTTCAATGACAGCGTGGGGGTCGCCTTCCAGAACGCGCCGGTTCATGAACGCGCCGGGGTCACCCTCATCGCCGTTGCAAATGAGGTACTTGTCAGGCCCCGGTTGCGCCGCCGCAAACGCCCACTTCTTACCGGCCGGGAAACCGGCCCCGCCCCGCCCCCGCAACCCGGAGCGCAGGACCTCATCAATCACCTGCTGCGGTGTCATTTCAGAAAGCACTTTAGCCAGCGCCTGATAGCCTTCCTCGGCGATGTAATCATCAATACTTTCGGGGTCAATCTTGCCGATGTTGCGCAGCACCACCCGGACCTCTTTGGCGGCGGGCGGGGGCAGCGGTTCGGTTGGGAGCTCCTTGTAGATCAACCGGGTCACCGGGCGGCCCTTGAGCAGGTGCTCCTCGGCGATCAGCCGGGCATCGTCCGGGGTCAGATTGACGTAATGCGTCCCTTCCGGGTACACAACGATCTCAGGCCCCTGGTCCCCATGGCCCAACGCCGTCGTCTCCAGGACCTGAATCTCCTGTCCCAGCCCCAATTCCTCCAGCTTCGCCACTAAGGCCGCCTGCACCTCTTGCGCCCCTCGGGCCACGCAACGCGGCTCCCCGCAGACCAGCACATGTGCGCGGTATAAAGCCATAATGCCTCCTCGTAAATTAGTCGGGTAGTCGGGTAGTCAGGCCAGCCGCCGGACTACAGACTCCTGGACTGCATGACTACTTCACTTGCCACTCGGTGACCGGTTCACCGTTCAGCACATGGCGTTCAATCAGCGTCGGCACACGGGCGGGGTCAATCTTTCCATACGTGACCAGCTCGGCGTTGCCCACCTGCACCTGGACAATGGGTTCGTACTCGCACATGCCGATACAGCCGGTCTGCGTCACCACGACATCCGCAATCTGCTGCTTTTCCAGCCATTCCAGGATCGCCTTCATGGTCTCGCGCGCGCCGGCCGCGATACCGCACGTCCCCATCCCCACAATCACGCGGGCCCGCGCACTCTCGCCGGCCAGCTTCTTGCGCTCCAGAGCGCGCTCCTTGATCTTTTGCAGTTCTTCCAAACTCTTCATGGATTTCCTCCTTGTAAATGTTAACAGGTCAGCAGTTAGCAGAGAGCAGTCAACCATAACCGTCGGTCCACTCCCTGCACACATTCATGGCAGGCGCTTGAGCGCCCTATTGCCGCGCTGAAGCGCGGCACTACCAGCTACGGGCGGGCTTCTCCGCCCAATGCGTGCAGCCCCTCTTCCAACGTCTCCCGCAGGAAGGCCAGGACTTCCGGATCAGACAGCGGCACCTCATCCCCCAACACGGCCCGCACCTCACGGGTGTCCAGCACAAACTCCTGCCCATCCACGCAATGCCGGTAGCAAACTGCCGTTTGCGGGTAGCCTACCACCAGCGCCAACACCGTCCCCACCATATCTCCCAGCGGCGGGCGATCTACGTGGCCGTAGCGAAAAGTGGCCGTGGTCGTCGTCCCCTGCCCTACCATCGATTCAATGTGAAAGTCACCGTCACACATCTGTGCAGTCTGCTTGAAAAAGGGAATACCCAGGCCAACTTTGCGGGTGGTGCGAGAGGTGACCCAGGGATCGGTCACTTGCGCCACCAGTTCCGGGCTCATCCCCCGGCCGTTATCCGCGATGCTGATCGTCAGGCGGTCGGCCCGCCGGTCTTCGCACACGGTGATCGTCAACAGACTGGCGCCGGCGGTGACGCCGTTCTCGGCGATGTCCAGGATATGGTGCGCCAGCTCCCGGAAAACGGTCATCTTTTAACGTGCCGGTGACCTGGCGCTCACTCGTACTTGCGCAGCGTCTTGGCCAGGTCTTGCGGATTGACCCGGCCCACGATGTCGCTATCAATCATCACCACCGGAGCCTGCGAACAGGCGCCGACACAGCGGCAGATTTCCAGCGTAAAGCGCTTATCAGGCGTTGTTTCGCCGGTTTTAACGCTCAGCAGCTGTTGCAGTTTTTCCACCAGGGAAGGTCCCCCCCGCACGTAGCAGGCCGTGCCCAGGCAGATACTCACCTTGTGGCGGCCCAACGGCGTCATGCGGAAGGAAGAGTAAAACGTGAGCACGCCGTAGATGTGGCTGAGCGGGACGCCCAGTTTCTGGGCCAGATACATCTGCATAGGCAAGGAGATGTGGTTGAACTCCTCTTGCAGCAGGGTCAGGATCAGCATTGTGGCCCCCGGCTTCTGCCCCTCGGCCTCCAGGATTTGATCAATCCGGGCTTTCTTTTCGGGGATCATCAAAGGATCATCAGGCGGAATTTCAGTTGGCATCACATTCATAGACTCACCTCAATCAATCCTGAGAATGGCATCTGTCGGTCATTACACCACCCCTTACTATACCTTGCTTTCCACCCCCTCCACAGTGACATTGTTCAGGCATTTCACAGCAAAGCCTCTTAAAGCCTTGAGGTAACGTCAGGGCACGTAAAACCGGCGCCCCGCCTGGCCTTGCAGAGCCAGCCGCAGTTCGGCTAAGGTCGGCGGCCCGGCCAGCACAAAGACGGTGACCACTTGACCGATGAAGTCCAGCATGTGCGCGTCGGAGCCGGTGATGAGGGGAATGGGAGCGAGAAAGGGGTAGCGGGCCAACGCGCCACGGGGCCGCAGGTTAGGTGAAAGTTCGGCCGCATCGGCCTCTAAATCAGGGGGCCAGAGCCCCAACACCCCCAACAGACCGGCGTGCGAGCGCTCAATGTGGGCCGGGATCGCCAGCCCGCCCAGCGCCCGGACGGCTCGCGCCGCCTCGGCCAGCCCGAAACGGGTCGGCCCTTGCAACAGGCGCTCTTCTTCAGCCACAAAATCGCCCGCCGCATCCACCAGGAATTGCGGGCCGAAATGGTCGGCGTCGTTTTTCAACGGCCACAACGCCTGATCCACCTGCGCCTGCCAGGCCTGTGCCTGCGCCAGAGTCTCAAACAGACACAGGAGATCCACTTCTTCGCGGGTCTGGAGCTCCATGCCGGGCAGCACGGTCAGGCCGGTGCCCTGCGCCGCTGCCATGACCGCCCAGGCGTTGCCGGTCGCGTTGTGATCGGTGACCGCCAGCAGGTCCAGGCCGCGTTGCAGCGCGGTCTCCACAATCAAAGGGGGGATCATCTCCACCTCGGCGCACGCCGAGAGGAGCGTATGGAGATGCAAGTCCGCCCGATACTCGCGCATGGCCGTTTAGCGCGGGCCGGCGCTGCTCACGTCCCGCGCCCGTGGATCCCTAACGCGACCAGCGCCGCGACCGTCTCAAAGACCGGCAGCGGGCTGGACAGGAGCACCACCCCCTGTTCGCGCGCTTTCTCCACCGTTTCCGGCGGCACCGGCGCGCCTTCGGCCACCACCACGGCCGCCAGTCCCAGCAGCGAGGCCACCGCCACCACATTCAGGTGAGTCTGCAACGTAATCCAGAGGTTACCGGCTGCGGCCCCCGCCATCACACAGCTCAAAAGATCGGCGGCATACCCGCCGGTCACTTCCTGGTCCAACGGCCCGGTGCCGGCCAGGATGGTTAGATTCAGGTTTTGGACCGCTTCGCGTACAATCATTTGGCCTCCTGCGGCTCTCACTGGTTATAGCTTGTCTTCGGGCACCTGGAAGATCATCTCCAGGCGGGTGCCGACCCCCACCACCGACCAGATGTCCATGTCGTCGGCGCAACGCTCAATGTTCGTCAAGCCCATGCCGGCCCCAAAGCCCATCTCACGCGCGACCTGCGAAGCAGTGGAGTACCCCGGTTGGCGGGCCAGGTTCACGTCGGGGATGCCCGGGCCGGTGTCCTGCACGACCACGGTGATATGATCGGGGCGCAGCTCCGCCAGGATCTGCCCGCCGGCCGTGGTGTGAATGATGAGATTGATCTCGGCCTCATAGGTCGCAATGGCCACCCGGCGGGCCAGCTGCGGTGAGGCGCCAATCTGCAACAGGGCCTGTTTGAGCCGGGCCGAGGCCTGACCGCCATGCGTGAAATCGCCGACTTTGACGTAGTACCGCAGGAGCAGACTGGTTTCGTCGGATTCCAGGGCCTCAAAGAAGCGCCGGGGCTGCCCCTGGGCTTTTTCCACCTCATCGTAGGCTTGCTGGAGCGCCTGAAGCAGGCCGGCCACCACATCACCGCGCGTCAGGATGCCGACCAGCTTGCCCTGCTTATCCACCACCGGTAGCCGGCCCACACCGGTGGTCTCCAGCCGGCGCAACGCTTCCAGCACCGGTTCCTGATCCTGCGCCAGGATCAGCTGGGTGGTCATATAATCACGGATCGGGCGCCCGGTTTCCCCCTTCTCCAGAGCCAGAATTAAATCGGCGGTGCTGATCAATCCAACCAGCACCCCATCATCCACCACCGGCATCCCGGAAATCCGGTGGATGCGCATCTGTTCTTTGACATCGGCCATGGCCGCGTCAGAAGAAATCGTCACTACGGGGGTAGTCATCACCCGCGCGACTTTGAGTTCCCGGATCAGTTCGTGGATTTTGGAGAAGGGCGACCACTTCCCCATCCGGCTGAGAAGCGCGGCGTATTTCATCGTTGTTGTGACTGCAGGGGAGGTATCTTGCCCAAACCTTGCAAGCCGATTTTATACAACAGCCCACAGGCATCAAACATGGTGTAGGGAGAAAGAAGGAGGGCAATCCCGATCTGGCGGGCCAGTTCCATTGTCTCAGGCTGAGGGCGTTTGCCTCGCACAAAGAGAATGACGGGAATATCGGCCATTTCGGCCGTGCGCACCGCTTGCGGGTTGGTCAGGCCGGTGATCAGCAAGATTTGTGGTTCGGCCAGGGTTAGCACATCGCTCATCAAATCTGAGGCAAACCCGTATTTCAACTCCGGATCAAAAGGAAGTCCAACCAGAATTTCTCCATCCACCGCTGCTGCAATATCATCCAGGGTCATAGCCGCCTCCCACTCTCGCGCCACCAGCACAAGGGATTAAATAACGGTAATATTATAGCACAGTTTTACGGTCAGAGTGACGAAAGAAAGGCGGGGGATGTTTCCCCCGCCTTGTGAAACCGGGTCACGGATACGGTTAAACGGTAATTATTTTTGAAGCGCGTTCGCCTGGCGCATCAGGCGCGACTTCAGGCGAGCGGCCTTGTTTTTGTGGATGATATGCTTCTTGGCAGCCTTATCCAACTGGCTGGCCAGTTCAGGGGCCAACGTGCTCGCAACCTGAGCATCTCCCTCGCTGAGCGCCTGGCGCATTTGCTTCACCGTGCTGCGCATCTGGCCTTTCACGTAGCGGTTTTGCATCCACTTGCGACGCGAGCTCCGGATCTGCTTCTTGGCTGATTTCGTATGTGCCACTGTTTCCTCCCACCAAACTCATTGAATCATTGCGAGGATGCAGTATACCCTATTTTTCAGTTTTGTCCAGCGCCGATTTAGCCAGCTTGCCCACCGGCGCGACGTAAATCACAAACTCGTCTTCACCATCCACCCCCAGGAAGGCATCCATCAGCGCCTGGTCGTAGGCCCCAATCGCACAAGTACCGGCGTCAATGGCTTCACTGGTCAGATAAAGGTTCTGACACAAATGCCCGGCGTCCAACGCGATCACTTTGGCGGCGGCAAACGTGTACCGCCACTCGGTACGGTATGGCACGACAGTCCAGATGAAAGTAACAGCACACTCCACCGCGAAACGCTGATCCAGACAACCGGCCAGCAAACGTTCACGCAGCTCGGGCGCCTGGGAGAGCAGGTAAAGTTTATGCTCCAACGGCAGGTAACGGTACAGTCCCGGCGCCAATCCCACAACCCGATTGATCCAGAGGTAAGTCTCAAAGGGGTGACGGGCCCCGGCCGAGGGAACGGCCCGGAAGGAGGCCACCCCGGCGCGGATAACTTGCTGAACGCCCTGCGTGCTCCACAACAGGAATGAGAGCTCCTCCAACGTGAGCGGCTCCGGGCTGAACTTGCGACGGCTGCGACGGCGGTTGATGACGTCACGCAACGGGGCCGTCCCCACCGTCAGCGCCTCCGGCGGGACCAGGTCTATCAGAGCAGCCGTGGGAGGATACGGCAATTCCAACGGCGGGTGGGGGACACCTTTGTGCTGGTCACTCTCCACCGCCTTAAGTTTTTCACCAAATTGCGCCTTGAGGAACTCGCGATTGGCTTTCCAGGGCTCCATATAGCCTCCATGAGCAAAAAAGGTGGTCTGACCCCGATAGTGTAGCACGATCAGGCCAAAAGAGAAACCTGCCGAAATGCCGTTTTTCAGAAAATGAGAGAGTCCTGCACTCCCCACACCAATCACCGACCGGCTGGTTTGAGTAGACGCTTCACCCGCATCACCTCGGCACCGGACAGGTCTTCCATCCGCTGTTCCAGGACGCGGATGAATTCACGCTCACCATCCAGCATGGCAAACTGGAACGAGCTGAAACTGCCCCTTGACTCTCCCCCTGGAGGAGGGTGTATACTATGGATGCTTCTGGCCAGAGGCGATGCGGTTCAAGTCCGGCGCGGCGCTGCCCCGGCGGAGAAACCTAACAGGGATGGGGGATCATGCTCAAGATCGGTGAATTCTCAAAAGTGGCCCAGGTCTCGGTTAAGACACTACGGCTCTATGGGGAGCTGGGGCTGCTCCGGCCGGCCTGGATTGACCGGTACACCGGCTACCGTTACTACACGCTGGAACAGCTGCCCCGGCTCAACCGGATCCTCGCGTTGAAGGACCTGGGTTTCTCGCTGGAGCAGATCAAGCAATTGCTGCGTGAGGACCTCCCCGCTTCCCAACTCCGCGGGATGGTGCGGTTGAAGTGCGCCGAGCTCCAACAGCGGATCCAGGAGGAGCAGGACCGGCTGGCGCGAGTGGAAGCCCGCCTCCAGCAGATTGAGCAGGAGGGCCACCTGCCGGGCTACTCGGTCGTGCTCAAGCGGGTGGAGCCGCAACGGGTGGGCGGGATTCGGCGGATCCTTCCTGACTACCGGGCGATGTTCCGGCTCGTAGCTGAGCTCCATACGGCACTCCAGGTGCCGAACAGCGCACCCGTGGTCACAGGCCCCTACCTGGGGCTCTACTACGACGCTGAGTACCGCGACCGTGGCGTGGACGCCGAGGCCGCCGCCCCGCTGGCGCGCGCGTGGCGAGGCGTGCCCGGGGTCACCGCTCACGACCTGCCCGGCGTAGAGACCATGGCCTGCGTGATCCACCAGGGCAGCTACGAGCGACTCCACGAAGCGTACAACACCCTCATGGCCTGGACGCAGGCCAACGGCTTCCGGGTGATCGGCCCCAACCGTGAGATCTACCTCCAGGGGCCGGAGCCGGAGCTGCCGCCGTCACGCTACATCACTGAAGTACAATTGCCAGTGGAAAAAGTCACGGTGATTTCATTCACCACTTCACAAAAGGAGAAAGAAACCATGGAAACAGCGGATAAAGGCCAAGGAACGATGGAACCCAGGATTGTGACCAAGCCCGCCTTTACAGTGGTGGGAATGCGCTATCAGGGCCGTAACCAGCACAACGAGATCGCTCAAATGTGGGACGTGTTCAACCCCCGTATCGGTGAAATCGCGGACATTTGCGGCCCGGCCTACGGCGTCTGCATCACGCTGGCGGATGCCCCCGAGGGCGAGTTTGAGTACATTGCCGGCATGGAGGTGAATGCTGCCGATCAAATCCCGGCGGGGATGGTCAGCCGGTCGGTACCGGAGCAGACCTATGCGGTCTTCCCTTGCACACTCCAGACCCTCCACCGGGCCTATGACTATGCCTACCATACCTGGCTGCCCCAATCGGGCTACCAGGTGGGCGGCGACATTGACTTTGAGCTGTACGGCGAGGAGTTTGACCCTGAGGACGCCGCCAACAGCACCCTGTACATCTACATCCCGATCAAACCCAAGTAGGACGCGCCAACGGCGGTCACCGTCACGGGCCAGGAGTCCAGGAAACTCCTGGCCCGTTCTGTTTGACTTGTGAGGCCCGTTGACATTCCGCCAATATCGTTTACAATGAAGCACCACTGTACGTGACACGCCGACGGCCCCTGGGCCGTCTTTGTTTGCCTGAAAAGAGTATTTTGCGGGAGGAAAGAAGCAATGAAAGAGTACACAACGCAACAGCTGAGAAACATCGCCCTGATCGGCCATGGCAGCTCGGGCAAGACCACCCTGACAGAAACGCTGCTTTTCCTGAGCGGTGCGACCAGCCGGCGCGGGAAGGTAGAAGACGGCACGACGGTCATGGATTTTGACGAAGAAGAAATCCGGCGCCACATTTCTATCAGCACCGGCCTGGCCCCCGTGGAATGGAAAGGGGCCAAGCTGAACCTCTTGGATACCCCTGGTTATATGGATTACGTGGCCGAGGTCAAGGGCGCGCTGCGCGTGACCGACCTGGCAATGTTGGTGTTGGATGCGGCCGCCGGCGTGGAGGTCGGCACTGAACTGACCTGGGGGTACGCCCAGGAAGAGGAACTGCCCTGCCTGGTGCTGGTCAACAAGATGGACCGCGAAAATGCCAACTTTGAGCGCGCGTTACAATCGCTTGCCGAAGCCTTTGCCGGCGTCCGGTTCCTGCCAATCGTTCTGCCCATCGGGGCGCAAGCCGATTTCCAGGGCGTCGTAGACCTGTTGGAGAAGAAAGCTTACCTCGGACCCAAGGGCGACCCGGCCGCAGTCCCGGCCGCGCTGGCCGACAGCGTGGAGGAACGCTATACCCAGATGGTAGAAGCGGCCGCTGAGGGCGACGACGAACTGCTGATGAAATATCTGGAAGGCGAGGAATTGACCTCCGAAGAAATCGTCAGCGGGTTGCGGAAAGCCATCCTCAACCGCACCGTGGTCCCGGTGATCGCCGTCTCCGGCAACACGACCGTCGGCGCGCTGCACCTGCTGGACCTGCTGGTCACGTTAGCGCCCAATCCCGCCGAGCGCGGCCCGGTCAAGGCCGAGAGCGCGCAAGGGGAAGAAGAACTGGAGGTCAGCGACCTCTCGCCGTTAGCGCTGCTGGTCTTCAAGACCGCGGCCGACCCCTACGTGGGTAAATTGACCTATTTCCGTGTCTGTAGCGGGGCTGCCGTTTCCGGTTCTACATCCATCTTCAACTCCCGCGCCGAGCAGGACGAGCGCCTGGGCCAGGTCTACGTCATGCGCGGCAAGGAACAGATCACCGTGGAAAGCCTCCATGCCGGCGACATCGGCGCAGTGGCAAAGTTGAACGTCACCCGCACCGGCGACACACTCTGCGCCAGGGACCACCGTGTGACGCTGCGCGGGCCGAGCTTCCCGAAACCGATCTTCAGCGTGGCGGTCTCCCCCAAGACCAAGGCCGACTCGGCCAAACTGATGCCGACCCTGGCCCGCATTTGCGAAGAAGACCCCACGCTGCACGCCTTCCAGGACCCCACCACCCACGAAACGATCCTGGCTGGCATGGGCGACGCCCACGTAGATACAGTCGTGCGCCGGATGCAGGGGCGCTTTGGCGTCGGCGTAGAGGTGACGACGCCCCGCATCCCCTACCGGGAGACCATCACCACGACCAGCACCGCCCAGTACCGCCACAAGAAACAGACCGGCGGCGCCGGGCAATTCGCCGAAGTCCACATGCGCGTGGAGCCGTTGGAGCGCGATGCCGGCTTTGAGTACATCTGGGAAGTTTTCGGCGGCCGCATTTCGTCTTCGTTCATGCCCTCCATTGAAAAAGGGATCAAGAGCGTGCTGGAGACGGGCGTCATGGCGGGCTACCCCGTGGTGGACGTGCGTGTCGCAATCACCGACGGCAAGGAGCACCCGGTAGATTCCAAGGATATCGCTTTCCAGATCGCCGGCCGCGAAGGCTTCAAGCAGGCGTTCATGGGGGGCAAGCCGGTGCTGCTGGAGCCGATCTACCGTGTCACCATCCTCGTGCCTGACGACTTCACCGGCGCGGTAATGTCGGACCTGAACACGCGGCGGGCGCGCGTGGAAGGGATTGACCAGCAGGGCCGCAAGAGCGTTATCACCGCCACTGCGCCGCTGGCCGAAATGCAGCAGTACGCGATCAACCTGCGCGCGATCACCCAGGGGCGCGGCGTCTTCTCCATGGAACTCTCACACTACGACCAGGTGCCGGGCAACTTGGCGCAGCAGCTCGTGGAGCAGGCCAAGGCCTCCCGCGAACAGGAAGCCGAGTAGTAAAGAGCGTCGCTCAGTGAATTCTATTCTGCGTCAGTCCTGATAAAGTTGGTTGGCGGGCCGGAGCCGGG
>Ga0067045_1029448_pt1 | contig 20742 bp, 19 predicted proteins | sample TerdegcTABiofilm_FD_59184 | JGI IMG/M metagenome (GOLD analysis project Ga0067045, IMG submission 59184) | Combined Assembly of (Gp0054472, Gp0054536) Wastewater bioreactor microbial communities from Singapore -Terephthalate degrading...
GCGGGGGGCAAAGCCGAGGGCAATTTACCGGGAAAGGAGGGGGGGGCGTCGTCCTTGACGCTGCAGCAGCTTAGTGGCTATGCGATTGATTCTCAAGTGCTATTTATCAGTGTTTAATTCGGGTTTTTGTGAGTCGTGTTGCAAAAAGATGGTCTTTTGATATCATTCGCGCCATCGAATTCAGCAGTACCCATCTTCATTAGCCTGAAGCCAAAGCCAGAATAACTGGCAAAAAAAAGACCCGACAAAAAGCCGGGTCAAAAACCGTGATTAGCCTGATGAGGAGATATTCCAAGAGTCCGACCTAAGGTCCCTTGGTCTATCGACTGATCTCGCGACCAGTTGCATGCAATAATAATCATTATCATTTGCAAGTCAACTATTTTTACCCCTCACCTGGGAAAAATCTTTCCCGTCGCTTTGCCAGACGCTGCCGATCTGATCCTGATCCGCACGTTTTCCTCGGTTTCAACCGGCTTTTCTCAATAGATCTGTTCTGCGTCCAGTGACCTGTCCACCATGGCTTTTGCCATGTCGATCATGTGCACCACCGAAAACGCCAGGTCGCGGCTTGCGCCCTGCAGGCTGTCCGCCGATTCATGGGCGCAGGCGGCTGCACAGCGCAGCAGGTCCGAGGCATGCACCAGGGCCTCCTCGCGGCTGACGTGGCGGCTGACATCGAAGAGTTGTTCGATGACCTGAGGCTCTGAAACAGCGGGTTTCAAGTAATAGTCCAATGCGCGCTGGGCGGCGGCGCAGTTGTTGAGCGCGGTGAAGTCGCCGGTGGTTTGCGGCGCGGGCAACGTGTTGTCGGTGTTATCCATGGTGAGTACTTACTCCGTGGGTGGTGCCGTTGGTGTTGCTAGAGAATAGTACCAACTGTATTCATGACCAAAAATTAAATACTACAATGTGTGTGTTGAGGGTCAGCCAACGCGAAGTATTGTTCCGCCCATGGATAAATGGATTGAATTGGTCAAGGCCAAGATGAGTGAACTGCGGATCACTCAGGAAAAACTCGCAGAGCGTCTCGCCATGTCACAGGGCGGTGTCGGGCATTGGCTGAACAAACGCCGGCAGCCCAGCCTCGATGACATGAACCGGGTGCTGCGGGAACTCGGATTGGGTTTTCTCGAAGTGGCCATGGTGCTCAGGGAGGTCGAGCAGGCGCAGGACGCTGGCGATGAGCAGTCGGGGTCGCTGGCGCAAAAGTACAACCCGTACTTTCGTTACCCGGTGAGCGACTGGCGGCTAGTGTCGCAAGTGCGCGAAGCCCAGGTGCCGGCCTACGGCAACGGGCGCTCCGAGATGTCGGATTACCGTGCCCAGGGTGCAGCCTTCTGGTTGGTGGTGGTGGGGGACGCGATGACCGCCCCCACGGGCATCAGCATTGCCCAGGACATGCTGATCCTGGTCGACCCGGCGGTGGAAGCGGTGCCGGGCAAGCTGGTGATCGCGCAATGGGCCGACAGCGCCGAAGCGACCTTTCGCAAGTTGATCGAGGAGGGCGGGCAACGGTATCTGGTGCCCTTGAATCCGACCTACCCCAAGGCCCTGTTTACCGACCAGTGTCGGATCATCGGCGTGGTGGTGCAGGCCACCGCGCGGTTTTAACCCGGCAGGTCCTGGCTCACAGGACCTGCCGGTGACTCCCGGTTACTCCAGCTCGACCAGCGCGCTGCCTTCGGTGACCATCTCGCCTTCCTGGCAATACAAAGCCTTGATCACGCCATCCTGGGGCGCCCGAATGCTGTGCTCCATTTTCATCGCTTCGAGCACCACCAGTGGCGCACCGGCTTCCACCGTCTGCCCGATTTCGACCAACACCCGGACAATGCTGCCGTTCATTGGAGCAGTCAGGCCGCCTTGATGGCTGTGGCTGGCTTCCACGGCGGCAATCGGGTCGTACTCGCTGATGCAGCGCAACTCGCCTGCCCATTGCAGGTACAGCTGCCGGTCCTGGCGAATCGCCCGCAACTGGCGGCGCAGTCCCTGATGCTCGACCTGCAGCTGCTCGCCCTTGAGCTCAGCAGTGTGGGCGTTGGCCGGTGCCAGGGTAATGGCCCGGTCCTGGCCTTCACAGCTCAGGTGCAGGGTGGTTTCAGCCGGCAAGCCTGCGCGCAAACCGTTGCCGTTGGCCCACGGTGAGCTCGGGTCGTCGCCGCGCACGCTGGGGCGTCGGCTTTGGGCGAAGGCCTGGGCGGCAACGTGCCAGAACTCATCGCTGAGTGCCTGGGGTGCCGGCAGCAATTGCTCCTGGTAGCGTGGGATAAATCCGGTATCCAGTTCGGCTGCGGCGAATGCCGGGTGGGCGACGATTCTGCGCAAGAAGCTGATGTTGGTCTTCAAACCGCCAATGGCAAACTCATCGAGCATGCTCAGCAAGCGCAGGCGCGCCTGTTCGCGGTCCTCGCCCCAGGCAATCAGCTTGCCGAGCATCGGGTCATAGTATGGCGAAACAACGTCGCCTTCCTCGACGCCACTGTCCACTCGACGCCCCGGGCCCGGGGTGGATTCGCGGTACAGCGCCAAGTGCCCGGTGGCCGGCAGGAAGTCATTGCTCGGGTCTTCGGCGTACAGACGCACTTCAATCGCATGGCCGATCAGCGGCACCTGCGCCTGGGTCATCGGCAGTGGCTCGCCCTGGGCGACGCGAATCTGCCAGGCCACCAGGTCCAGGCCGGTGATGGCTTCGGTGACAGGGTGTTCGACCTGCAGGCGGGTGTTCATTTCCATGAAGAAGAACTCGCCACGCGAATCCAGCAAGAACTCCACGGTGCCGGCACCGACATAACCGATGGCCTGGGCAGCGCGTACCGCCGCCTCGCCCATGGCTTTGCGCAGCTCGGCGCTGAGGCCGGGGGCCGGGGCTTCTTCCACCACTTTCTGGTGGCGACGTTGAATCGAGCAATCCCGTTCGTTGAGGTACAGGCAGTTGCCGTGCTGGTCGGCAAACACCTGGATTTCCACGTGGCGTGGCTTGAGCAGGTATTTTTCCACCAGCATCCGCGAGTCGCCGAACGATGACAGGGCTTCACGTTGTGCCGAGGCCAGGGCCTCGGCCAACTGGCTGGTGTCCTCGACTACTTTCATGCCCTTGCCGCCGCCCCCAGCCGTGGCCTTGAGCAGCACCGGGTAGCCGATGCGCTCGGCGGCGATGCGGAAGGTCTCCAGGTCCTGGGCTTGCCCGTGATACCCCGGGACCAGCGGTACGCCGGCGGTTTCCATCAAGGCCTTGGCGGCAGACTTGCTGCCCATGGCGTCAATGGCCGAGGCCGGTGGGCCGAGGAAAATCAGCCCGGCGTTTTCGATGGCGCGGGCAAAGCCGGCGTTTTCCGAAAGGAAGCCGTAGCCGGGGTGAATCGCCTGGGCGCCACTGGCCTTGGCCGCGGCCAGCAATTTGTCGATCTGCAGGTAACTGTCGGCCGCTTTGCTGCCGCCCAGGTCCACGCGGATATCCGCTTCGCGGCTGTGGCGGGCGTCGCGGTCAGTGGCGCTGTGCACGGCCACGGTCGTCAGGCCCAGGGCCTTGGCGGTGCGCATGACGCGGCAAGCGATTTCGCCGCGGTTGGCCACCAGCAGGGTGGTGAGTACAGGTGCGCTCATCAACGTGGCTCCTGGGGGGTGGAGGGTGCCTGCCAGCTCGGCGGACGTTTGTGCAGGAAGGCCCGCAAGCCTTCCTGGCCTTCGGGGCTGACCCGGATCCGGGCAATGGCGTTTTCGCAGTAGCGGCGCAGGGCTGGGTTCAGCGCACCGCTGCCGACTTCACGCAGCAACTCTTTGCTCGAGCGCATGGCTTGCGGGCTGTTGAGCAGCAGGTTGCTGATCCAGCTTTCGACCTGTGACTCCAGCTCGCTGGCCGGATAGCTTTCGCTGAGCAGGCCCAGCTCCCGGGCCCGCTGGCCACTGAAGCGCTCGGCTGTCAGGGCATAACGACGGGCCGCACGCTCGCCGATGGCTTGCACGACGAAGGGGCTGATCACCGCGGGCGCCAGGCCGATGCGCACTTCCGACAGGCAGAACTGCGCGTCATCGGTGCCGATCGCCAGGTCGCAGCAACTGACCAGGCCCACCGCGCCGCCAAAGGCCGCGCCTTGCACCACGGCCAGGGTCGGGAGCTTCAGCTTGGCCAGGTTGTACATCAACTCGGCGAGCTCGCGGGCATCGTCCAGGTTGGTGTGATAGTCGAGCTCGGCCGATTGCTGCATCCAGGCCAGGTCGGCGCCGGCACTGAAATGTTTGCCACGCCCGCGCACCAGCAGAAAACGCAGGCTCGGATCGGCCTGGACCTTGTCCAGCGCCAGGATCAGCTCACGAATCATTTCGGCGTTGAACGCGTTGTTCTTGGCTTCGCGGCTGAGCCACAGCGTGGCGAAACCACGGGGATCGGTCAGCAGTTCCAGGGTATTGAAGTCGCTCATGTCTAACCTCTGCACAACTCTTCGATGCAGGCCTCGGACTTGCCGGCGAACGTCATTGCGCCTGTCTCAAGCGCTCTTTTCGCGGGCAGCCTGACGCCTGCGGGATCACATCCGGAACACGCCAAAGCGAGTCGGTTCGACCGCTGCGTTCAGCGAAGCGGACAACGCCAGTGCCAGCACGTCACGGGTTTGCGCCGGGTCAATGACCCCGTCGTCCCACAACCGCGCACTGGAGTAGTAGGGGTGGCCCTGTTCTTCGTACTGATCGAGGATCGGCTGCTTGATCTCGGCTTCCTGGGCGGCGCTGAAGTCCTGGCCGCTGCGTTCGGCCTGCTCGCGCTTGACCTGCACCAGCACGCCAGCGGCCTGCTCGGCCCCCATCACGCCGATGCGCGCGTTGGGCCACATCCACAGGAACCGCGGATCGTAGGCGCGCCCGCACATGCCATAGTTACCGGCGCCGAAACTGCCGCCAATGATCACGGTGAACTTCGGCACCTTGGCACAGGCCACCGCGGTCACCAGCTTGGCGCCGTGCTTGGCGATGCCGCCGGCTTCGTACTTCTGGCCGACCATGAAGCCGGTGATGTTTTGCAGGAACAGCAGGGGAATCCCGCGCTGGCAGGCCAGTTCGATGAAGTGCGCGCCTTTCTGTGCGGCTTCGGCGAAGAGGATCCCGTTGTTGGCGAGGATCGCGATCGGGTAACCGTGCAGGTGGGCAAAACCGCACACCAGGGTGGTGCCGAACAGCGCCTTGAACTCATCGAATACCGAGCCGTCGACCAGGCGCGCGATCACTTCGCGGACATCAAACGGTTGCTTGGCGTCAGCCGGAACCACGCCATACAGCTCGTCGCTGGCAAACAGCGGGGCAATCGGCGTGCGCTGTTGCAGCTCGCCCAGCTTGCGCCAGTTGAGGTTGGCGACGCTGCGTCGGGCCAGGGCCAGGGCATGTTCGTCGCTGTCGGCGTAGTGGTCGGCGACCCCGGAAATCTTGCAGTGCACATCGGCCCCGCCAAGGTCTTCGGCACTCACCACTTCGCCGGTCGCGGCTTTCACCAGCGGGGGGCCGGCGAGGAAGATCGTCGCCTGCTCACGCACCATGATGGCTTCGTCGGCCATGGCCGGCACATAGGCCCCACCGGCGGTGCAGGAGCCCATGACCACGGCGATCTGGGGAATGCCCATGGCACTCATGTTGGCCTGGTTGAAGAAGATCCGGCCGAAGTGCTCACGGTCCGGGAACACCTCATCCTGGCGTGGCAGGTTGGCACCGCCGGAGTCCACCAGGTAGATGCACGGCAGGCGATTCTGCTGGGCAATGGTCTGGGCCCGCAGGTGTTTTTTCACCGTCAGTGGGTAGTAGGAGCCGCCTTTGACCGTGGCATCGTTGGCGACGATCATGCATTCAACGCCTTCGACCCGGCCGATGCCGGCAATCACACCCGCTGCCGGGACGTCTTCGCCATAGACTTGGTACGCCGCCAACTGGCTGATTTCCAGGAAGGGCGAGCCAGGATCGAGCAAGCGGTTGATCCGCTCGCGGGGCAGCAGTTTGCCCCGCGAGGTATGCCGCTCCTGGGCCTTGGCGCCGCCGCCTTGCTGGACCTGGGCGAGCAGGGTGTGCAGTGCGTCGACCTGAGCGAGCATCGCCGCGCTGTTACTGGCGAACTCCGCCGAACGGGGGTTGAGCTGGGTGTGCAGGATGGCCATGGACAGCTCCGTTAGCGGGTTTCGTTAAACAGTTCGCGACCGATCAGCATGCGACGGATCTCACTGGTGCCGGCACCGATTTCGTACAGCTTGGCGTCGCGCAGCAGGCGACCGGCCGGGAATTCGTTGATGTAGCCGTTGCCCCCCAGGATCTGGATCGCGTCGAGGGCCATCTGGGTGGCGCGTTCGGCGCTGTAGAGGATCACCCCGGCGGCGTCCTTGCGGGTGGTTTCGCCACGCTCGCAGGCCTGGGCCACCGCATACAGGTAGGCGCGGCTGGCGTTGAGCTGGGTGTACATGTCGGCGACCTTGCCCTGGATCAGCTGGAATTCGCCGATGCTCTGGCCGAACTGCTTGCGGTCGTGGATGTAAGGCACGATCAGGTCCATGCAGGCTTGCATGATCCCGGTAGGACCGCCGGACAGGACCACGCGCTCATAGTCCAGGCCGCTCATCAGGACTTTGACGCCGCCGTTGAGCACGCCGAGGATGTTCTCTTGCGGGACTTCGACGTCGTCAAAGAACAGCTCGCAAGTGTTGGAGCCACGCATGCCCAGCTTGTCGAACTTGTTGCTGCGGCTGAAGCCTTTCCAGTCACGCTCGACGATGAACGCGGTGATCCCGTGCGGACCCTTTTCCAGGTCGGTCTTGGCGTAGATCACGTAGGTATTGGCGTCCGGACCGTTGGTGATCCAGGTCTTGCTGCCGTTAAGCACATAGTGGTCGCCACGTTTATCGGCGCGCAGCTTCATCGAGACCACGTCGGAACCGGCATTCGGCTCGCTCATGGCCAGCGCGCCGATGTGCTCGCCGCTGATCAGCTTGGGCAGGTACTTGGTTTTCTGCTCGTGGTTGCCGTTACGGTTGATCTGATTGACGCACAGATTGGAATGAGCGCCGTAGGACAGGGCGACCGAGGCCGAGCCGCGGCTGATTTCTTCCATCGCGACCACGTGGGCCAGGTAGCCCAGGCCGGCACCGCCGTACTCTTCCGCGACGGTGATGCCCAACAGCCCCATGTCGCCGAACTTGCGCCACAGGTCCGCGGGGAACAGGTTGTCGATGTCGATCTGGGCGGCGCGGGGCGCGATCTCTTTGCTGACGAATGCGCGGACCTGGTCACGCAGCATGTCGATGGTTTCGCCGAGGGCAAAGTTCAGAGACGGATAGCTCATGGGGCACCTTCAAACTTGTTTTTATCAATGGAGAATCGGCCTGCGATGCGCGCCGAGTCGACTGTCACCTTTACGTTAACGTAAACCTGAGACGAATGGCTGTCAATCGCCCTTTACGTTAACGTCAACTTGAGCGAGAGTAGAGGCAGTTCAGGTCGGGTCCGGCGGCATGATGCCGGGCTTCCACACACCCGCTAATAAAGACAATAGGGGTCGTCATGGATCAACACAGTGCTCACCCACAGCACAGCTACACCCGTGGCTCGCAGGACAAAGCCTTGCTGGCGATGACCATTGGCCAGGCATTCGACAACACGGTCGCCCGTTACCCGCAGGGCGAAGCGTTGGTGGTCCGCCACCAGCAGTTGCGCTACAGCTGGACGCAACTGGCCGAGGCGGTGGAGTTGCACGCCAGGGCGCTGCTGGCGCTGGGCCTGCAGGCCGGGGATCGCCTCGGCGTCTGGGCGCCCAATTGTGCCCAGTGGTGCATCAGCCAGTTCGCCAGCGCGAAGATCGGGGTGATTCTGGTCAACATCAACCCGGCCTATCGCAGCTCGGAGCTGGAGTACGTGCTCAAGCAGTCCGGTTGCCAGTGGCTGGTATGTGCCGGCTCCTTCAAGACCTCCGATTACCACGCCATGCTGCAGGGCCTGGCGCCGGAGTTGGCGCAACACCCGGTCGGCCAATTGCAGTGCGAGCGCCTGCCGCAACTGCGCGGCGTCATCAGCCTCGACCCGCAGCCGCCCGCAGGCTTCCTGCCCTGGTCGCAACTGACGGAGCTGGGGGCAGGGGTGCCGCCCGAACAGCTCAAGGCGCGGCAGAACAGCCTGCATTTCGACCAGGCCGTGAACATTCAGTACACCTCCGGCACCACCGGTTTCCCCAAGGGAGCCACCCTCAGTCACTACAACATCCTCAACAATGGCTACATGGTGGGCGAAAGCCTCGGGCTGACGGCCGACGATCGCCTGGTGATCCCGGTGCCGCTGTACCACTGCTTCGGCATGGTGATGGGCAACCTGGGGTGTATCACCCATGGCACCACCATGATTTACCCCAACGACGCCTTCGATCCCCTGTTGACCCTGGAAACCGTGGCCCAGGAAAAGGCCACCGGCTTGTATGGCGTGCCGACCATGTTCATCGCCATGCTCGATCACCCGCGGCGCAAGGAGTTTGACCTGTCGTCCCTGCGCACCGGCATCATGGCCGGGGCGACCTGCCCGATTGAGGTGATGCGCCGGGTCATCAGCGAAATGCACATGAACGAAGTGCAGATTGCCTACGGCATGACGGAAACCAGCCCGGTGTCGTTGCAGACCGGTCCTGCGGACAATCTGGAGCTGCGGGTGACGACCGTCGGCCGCACCCAGCCGCAACTGGAAAGCAAGATTATCGATGAAGCCGGCAACCTCGTGCCCCGCGGCACCATTGGTGAACTGTGCACCCGCGGCTACAGCGTGATGCTCGGCTACTGGAACAACCCTGAGGGCACCGCCGAAGCCATCGATCAGGCCGGGTGGATGCACACCGGCGACCTGGCGACCATGAACGAAGAGGGCTACGTGTGCATCGCCGGGCGTAACAAGGACATGATCATTCGTGGCGGCGAGAATATTTATCCGCGCGAGCTGGAAGAATTCTTCTTCACCCACCCGGCGGTGGCGGACGTACAGGTAATCGGCATTCCCTGCGAGAAATATGGCGAGGAGATTGTCGCCTGGATCAAATTCCACCCCGGTCACAGCGCCAACGAACTGGAGCTGCAAGCCTGGTGCAAGGAGCGCATCGCCCACTTCAAGACGCCACGTCACTTCAAGTTCGTCGAGGAGTTCCCGATGACCGTGACTGGCAAGATCCAGAAGTTCAAGATGCGCGAGATCTCCATCGAGGAGCTGCGGGAGGTCAAGGGCTGACTGCAGGGGCGAGCAAGCCGCACGCGGCTTGCTCGCGATGGCGATGGTATGTCCAGCATGGATGTCGGATGAGCCACCGCTATCGTGAGCACGCTCGCTCCCACAGTGGGTGATGGGTTGATCCGCTGCTTCTGCAAATGGGGGTGGCGGGGACCTTAAACCCCAGACAGCACAAAGGGGAGCCGAGGCTCCCCTTTAATTTGTCGTTGCGTGCTCTATTTTTATTATTAAGGGGCGGTCTGTTGTTGTTTTTGGCAACCGTGGCCCTTTACCGCTGTTTTGTGCGACCCCCATGCGGGGTCAAGAGCAAACGTATTTTTTTGAGCGCTGATCTGCTTTTTCGCCAAGCGATCCAACCAGTTCGGGAGCTACCTGAAGGTAGTTTTATTGTTCTCTGCCCGGTTGCGGGTCACTGCAAGCAGCACCCTGAAAGCACACCTTCTCCAAAAAAATCTGTTAGCTGCGTCTCTGCCGTGTTGTTTTTGTTATGTCAGAGTCGTTACGTCTTATTTTTATTAGGTTTGCCGCTTTTTTTGTTCTTGTTATGCCATAGAGATAGCAGAACCCGTGCCAACTTTTAAAAGTCCTTTAAAATCAATGACTTAATATTTTGTCGAACAAGCCCAGGCTAAAAATTCCCTCAGGTTGTTTCCGTGTTACTCGTTTTGGTGCGGGGCGGTAACACCCCGGCACACATTTACTGGGCGCTGCGGGCCTTGGCCACGCGCGAACCCGTTACTCGCCCCAGGACGTCGCAGATCTGCTGGCCGGCCACCAGCAATTGCGGCATATCCACCCCCGTCTCGATCCCCAGGCCGTTGAGCAGGTACAGCACGTCTTCGGTGGCCACGTTACCGCTGGCACCCTTGGCGTACGGGCAGCCGCCCAGGCCGGCGATGGAGCTGTCGAACACCGCGATGCCTTCGAGCAGGCTGGCGTAGACGTTGGCCATGGCCTGGCCGTAGGTGTCATGGAAGTGGCCGGCGAGTTTGTCCCGTGGCACCTGGGCGCCCACCACCTCGAACATCCGCCGGGTAGCGCCGGCGGTGCCGGTGCCGATGGTGTCCCCCAGGGACACCTCATAACAGCCCATGGCATACAGCTCGCGAGCAACCAGGGCCACTTGCTCCGGGGCCACGTCACCTTCGTACGGGCAGCCCAGCACACAGGACACGTAACCGCGCACACTGACACCGTGCTGGCGGGCGGCGTCCATGATCGGCACAAATCGCTCCAGGCTTTCGCTGATCGAGCAATTGATGTTGCGTTGCGAGAAGGCTTCGGAGGCGGCGGCAAACACCGCGACTTCCTTGACCCCGGCGGCCATGGCGTCTTCGAACCCACGCAGGTTCGGCGCCAGCGCACCGTAGGTAACCCCGGGCTTGCGCTGGATCTGCGCGAACACTTCGGCGGAGCCGGCCATTTGCGGTACCCACTTGGGCGAAACGAAGCTGCCGACTTCGATGTAACCCAGGCCGGCGGCCGTCAACGCGTCGACCAGCCGCACCTTGTCGGCGACGCTGATGGGTTGGGCTTCGTTTTGCAGGCCATCGCGTGGGCCGACTTCGATCAGGCGTACATGGGAGGGGAGGGACATATCAGGTTCACCTGTGGTTAGGAGTGTGAAGGCGCGGCCTGCTGGCTCTTGAGGGTCTGTTCCAGCGCCTGGACACAGCGCTCTTCGGCGGTGTCGAGCTCCAGCTTCATCTGTTCGATGTCCAGCAGTTGCTGTTCCAGCTGTTCCCGGCGTTCGCTGATTTTCGCCAGCATGCTGTTCAACTGCTTGGTGTTACCGCTGGTGGGGTCGTAGAGTTCGATCAGCTCGCGGCATTCGGCCAGGGAAAAGCCAATGCGCTTGCCCCGCAGGATCAGCTTCAGGCTGACCTTGTCCCGAGGCGAGTAGATCCGCTCCTGCCCGCGCCGCTCGGGGCTGAGCAGTCCTTGCTCTTCATAAAAACGGATGGCGCGGGTGGTGATGTCGAGCTCGCGGGCGAGGTCGGAAATGCTGTAGGTCTGGCTGCTCATGGCACGCTCGAAAAAGGGGCTTGGCGCTAAGCTAATGTCAGGTTGACGTAAACGTCAAGCAGCAAGCGCTGCGCCAGACCCCATTGTCCGATACCCGCCCTCAAGCCTGCTGCTTATCCAGCTTCTTCTCGTGCGCCGTGACCTGCTGGCACAACTCGATCATCTGCTCGCGCATCCAGCGGTTGGCCGGGTCCTGGTCGGTGCTTTCGTGCCAGTACAGGTGGGTTGCCACCGGGGGCACATCGTTGACCGGCAGCAGGAATGATTGCAGTTCATGGCGGCGGGCAAAACGTTCCGGCACGGTCATCACCATGTCGGTTTGCTGCAGGACCTGGGAGGCCATCAGGTAATGCTGCGACCGCAGGGCGATCTTGCGCTGGATGCCCATCTTGCCCAGTGCCAGGTCGACATGGCCCAGGCCGCTGCGACGGCTGGAAATATGGATGTGGGTCAGGGACAGGTAATCGTCGAGGCTGAACTTTTCCTTGCCGGCCATGGGGTGCCCCTTGCGCATGGCGCAGACGTACCGGTCTTCCATCAGCTTGACGTGGCGCACTTGCGGGTCGGTGTTGAGCGGCGCATCGACGGCGAAGTCCAGGCGTCCGGCGGCCAGTTCCTTGGTGGTCTCGCGGCGCTTGGACAGGAAGCTTTCGATGACCACGCCAGGGGCCAGGCGGCGCAGGCGCTGGAACAACGGCGGCAGGATCACCGCTTCCGTGAGGTCGGTCATGCTGATGCGGTAAGTCTTGACCGCCTGCAACGGGTTGAAGATGCGGCTTTCCTGGACCGAGACCCGCAACAGCGAGAGCGCATTGCGCACCGGGCCGATGATGTTCTGCGCCATCGGTGTCGGCACCATGCCCTGGGCGGTGCGCACGAACAGCGGGTCGTTGAAGGTCTCGCGCAGGCGGGCCAGAGCGTTGGACACTGCGGGCTGGGTAATGCCGACGATCTGCCCGGCGCGGGTCAGGTTGGCTTCGGTATAGATGGCATCGAAGACGATGAAAAGGTTGAGGTCGACCTTGCTCAGATTCATGTCACTACGCTCTTGTTGTAGGTGGGCTCGATCAGTCGATCATATATCGGTGATGAATGTTAATACACGCCGAGAATAGGCTAGGTAAATTATCAACGCTGATCTAGCATCAATTCATGCCCTCAATAACGACTTCATCACCTCGTCAAAAAAGGTAGCCGCCCATGGATTTCGCTTATTCGCCCAAGGTTCAGGAACTGCGTGAACGCGTGACTGCGTTCATGGATGCTTACGTCTATCCAGCCGAAGCCGTGTTTGAGCGCCAGGTCGCCGAAGGTGATCGCTGGCAGCCCACCGCGATCATGGAAGAACTCAAAAGCAAGGCCAAGGCCGAAGGCCTGTGGAACCTGTTCCTGCCGGAATCGGAACTCGGTGCCGGCCTGACCAACCTCGAATACGCACCGCTGGCGGAGATCATGGGGCGCTCCTTGCTGGGGCCGGAACCCTTCAACTGCTCGGCGCCGGACACCGGCAACATGGAAGTGCTGGTGCGCTACGCCAACGAAGAGCAGAAACAGCGCTGGCTTGAACCCCTGCTGCGCGGCGAGATCCGTTCGGCGTTCGCCATGACCGAGCCGGATGTGGCCTCATCCGATGCCACCAACATGGCGGCCCGTGCCGAGCGCGATGGCGATCAGTGGGTGATCAATGGCAAGAAATGGTGGACCTCCGGGGCCTGCGACCCGCGCTGCAAGATTCTGATCTTCATGGGCCTGAGCAACCCGGATGCGCCACGCCATGCGCAGCACTCGATGATCCTGGTGCCGGTGGACACTCCTGGGGTAACAATTCTGCGTCCGCTGCCGGTATTCGGCTACGACGACGCGCCCCACGGTCACGCCGAAGTGCTGTTCGAAAACGTCCGTGTGCCCTACGAAAACGTACTGTTGGGCGAGGGACGTGGTTTCGAGATCGCCCAGGGTCGCCTCGGCCCGGGCCGCATTCACCACTGCATGCGTTCGGTCGGTATGGCCGAGCGCGCGCTGGAATTGATGTGCAAGCGCTCGGTCAATCGCACGGCCTTCGGCAAATCGCTGGCACGCCTGGGCGGTAACATCGACAAGATTGCCGACTCGCGGATGGAAATCGACATGGCGCGCCTGCTGACCCTCAAGGCTGCCTACATGATGGACACCGTGGGTAACAAAGTGGCGAAAAGCGAGATCGCCCAGATCAAGGTGGTCGCCCCGAACGTGGCCTTGCGGGTCATTGACCGGGCGATCCAGATCCATGGCGGTGCCGGGGTTTCCAACGATTTCCCGCTGGCCTACATGTACGCCATGCAACGCACCTTGCGCCTGGCCGATGGCCCGGACGAGGTGCACCGTGCGGCGATCGGCAAGTTCGAAATCGGCAAGTATGTGCCCAAGGAAATGCTCCGTAGCGGCCATTAAACCGCACCTCACCTGACACCCGCCCGCGCCTTTGGCGTTGGCGGGTGCTGACGTTTCGGTCCTAGGCCGGCAGCGCCTGCTCGCCGCGACCAAACCGCTCGCGATACACCGACGGTGCCAACCCGACCACCGTGCGAAAGGCCACGCGAAAACTCTCCACACTGCGATAGCCGCACTGCTGCGCAATCTGCTCGGTCGTGTGCCGGCTGCTTTCCAGCAGTTCACGGGCGCGGGCCAGGCGTTGCTGTTGCAGCCAGGACTTGGGCGAAGCCCCGGTGGCTTCGCTGAAACGGCGCAGGAAGGTGCGCTCGCTCATTGCCGCCTGGCTGGCCAGGTCGCGTACTTCCAGTGGTTCGTGCAAGCGCTCGCGAGCCCATTGCATTACCCGTGACAGGTCGCTACGGGGTGTGCGGCTGACCGGGGCGGGGATGAACTGCGCCTGGCCGCCGGTGCGTTGCGGTGACATCACCAGCCGGCGCGCCACCGAATTGGCCACCTGGGTGCCAAAGTCCCGCGCCACCAGGTGCAGGCAGGCATCGATGCCGGCGGCGCTGCCGGCCGAGGTGAGCAACTGGCCCGCGTCCACGTACAGCACGTCCGGGTCCACCAGGATGTTGGGGTAGCGTGCGCTCAGTTCGTCGGTGTAGCGCCAGTGGGTGGTGGCGCGCAAGCCGTCGAGCAGGCCACTGGCCGCCAGCACAAACACCCCGGAACAGATCGACACCAGGCGTGCTCCGCGCCCGTGGGCCCGGCGCAATGCCGCCAACAGAGTGGCGGGCACCGGATCGCTGCGGCTGCGCCAGCCGGGAATGATGATGGTGCGGGCGGTCTCCAGCAGTTCCATGCCGCCATCGGCCAACACCTGAATGCCGCCGGTAGCCCGCATCGGGCCCTGATCGACGGCGACGATCCGGTGCTGGTACCAAGGGAAGTCGAACTCGGGCCGTGCCAGGCCGAAGATCTCCACCGCAATGCCAAACTCAAAGGTACAGAGGCCGTCGTAGGCCAGGATCGCTACAGAACCGGGTGTGCTGTGCATTTGGCGGAAAGTTCCCAGTGAGTGTCTTGTGCGCCACTGTAGCGCTTCAGGTCGGTTCGATACAGTGCTGGCAAGCCCACACATGCTTTGGAGAACACCCATGACCAGCCTGGTTCGCGCGATTCCTGCAGCCCCTAGCGCCGTTGCCTTGATGCATTTCAGCAACCGCCTGACCTTTGAAACCGATTGTTCCGACGTCTTCAGCAGCCAGGAGGCCGGTGCAGTGGATTTTGTCCTGGTGGATGTGCGTGGGCCTTTGGCTTACCAGCGCGGTCATCTGCCGGGGGCGATCAACATTCCCGGGCGCCTGATCACGGCCGGGTTGTTGGCGGGTTACCCCAAGGACACCTTGTTCGTGGTGTATTGCGCCGGCCCCCATTGCAATGGCGCCAACAAGGCCGCGGTGAAACTGGCGGCGCTGGAGTACTCGGTCAAGGAAATGATCGGTGGAGTGACCGGGTGGCTGGATGAGGGATTTGTATTAAGTGCCGCAGGTGCAGCGCGGGCCGATGTGGCAATTGGCTGCGAGTGCTGAGCGTCCGTTACCGCGAGGCGGCGGTTGCGGCCAGGTGCCATTGATCCAGTGTCACCTGCAGCCAGTCGTACACCTGGCGGTAAGCGGCGCTGTGGTCCTGGTGGCGGGGCAGGGGCGATTCATCGGCGAAATGGGCGTTGAGTTGGGCAACCGACTCGGCGTTCCATTCCGGGTGGAATTGCAAGCCGATACGGGTCGAGCCGACGGCATACATCTGTTGCTCGCACAGCGCACTGCTGGCCAGCAACTGCGCGCCAGGCGGCAGGTCAATCGCGTCTTCGTGCCATTCAAGTACCTTCAATGCCGAGCCGTCTGCAAAGTTGACGGTGGTCCAGCCGGTTTCAGTCGTGGCCATGCGGCGCACTTGGCCGCCCAGGCTCAGGGCCAGCAATTGTGCGCCCAGGCAGATGGCGAACACCGGTGCCCCCTGCGCCAGGCTGGCGGCCAGCCACTGGCGTTCTTGCGCCAGCCACGCGGGGCCGGCGTTGGATTCGTATGGCCCTCCCAGAATAATCACCGGAGCGGCACTCACCGCTGGCAAGTGCCCGAGGTCGGCGCGGAATACCGCCAGGGTCAGGCCCCTGGATTGCGCCCAGGTGGCAATGGCGCCGGGGCCTTCGGCAGGGTGGTGCTGAATCAACTGCACTGAGTTTGAAGGTGCGAGCATGGGCGGAAACCGTCGCAGGTGAATGTCGGATTGCGCGGGCATCATGACGCAAAGCGTGACGCTTCTGTAGGCCATTTCGGTAGGTCGAGGCAGGGGGTCATCTGCGCTCACACCTTTGCCACTTTTCTATAACTATTTGTCGCATATGCACAATTTGCTCGCTGGGTGCAGCTCTAGACTGCCGGCCACTTCGATAAATACTAGCCACAAGCTACCGTCGAGGTCGCCAACAAGAGTCTCCGCACACAGGAGTTATAAATGAAGAAGCTAGTGATGTTCGGTGCTCTGGCACTGTCCGTGTTGTCCCTCTCGGCCGTGGCCGCAGACGCCAAGCCGATCCGTATCGGTATCGAAGCCGGTTACCCGCCGTTCTCGATGAAAACCCCAGACGGCAAGCTGACCGGTTTCGACGTGGACATCGGCGACGCGCTGTGCGCGCAGATGCAAGTCAAGTGCACCTGGGTCGAGCAGGAGTTCGATGGCCTGATTCCCGCGCTCAAGGTCAAGAAAATCGACGCGATCCTGTCGTCCATGACCATCACTGACGACCGCAAGAAGAACGTCGACTTCAGCATCAAGTACTACCACACCCCGGCACGTTTCGTGATGAAGGCCGGTTCCGACATCAAGGATCCGCTGACCGAGCTCAAGGGCAAGAAAGTCGGGGTTCTGCGTGCCAGTACCCACGACCGTTTCGCCACCGAAGTGCTGCAGCCGGCCGGTATCGTGCTGGTGCGCTACGGCTCCCAGCAGGAAGTCAACCTGGACATGGTCTCTGGCCGCCTCGACGCGATGCTGGCCGACTCGGTCACCCTGGACGACGGCTTCCTGAAAACCGACGCCGGTAAAGGTTTTGCGTTTGTTGGCCCGACCTATGAAGACGCCAAGTACTTCGGTGGCGGTGCAGGCATTGCCGTGCGCAAGGGCGATAAGGAGCTGGCGGACAAGTTCAACACTGCCATCACTGAAATCCGCGCCAATGGCAAGTACAAGCAAGTGCAGGACAAGTACTTCAATTTCGACGTTTACGGCGAGTAATTTCACCGTTGGAAAAAGTGGCCACCGTTGACGCGGTGGCCACTTTTTTTATGCCTGGAGGGGGAGTCCGTTCGTGTTTATCTGGGTAGGCAATACCCCAATCCTCGCAGCCCTTGATCAAGGTCGGCGTGCCCGGCCTGTTTCATTCCCCGTTTTCCCTCGCATGCTACGCTGCCCCGCGAATCCGCCCCATTGAAGGAAGGTCCATGCTCAAGTTGTTTGCCGTATGCCTGTTGCTGGCATCCCCGGTCGTGCAGGCCCAATCGGTGTTGCATGACGATTTGCCGCTGCAGTACCTCGAACAATCGATCCCCGGCCCGGCCAATCAGCCGCTGGTGATTTTTCTTCATGGCTACGGCAGCAACGAGGCGGATCTGTTTAATCTCAAGGAGGGGTTGCCGGCGTCGTATACCTATTTGGCGGTACGTGCGCCGCAGGTGCTGGAGCAGGGCAGTTATCAGTGGTTTAACAAGAAGGGGGACGGGGCGTACGACGGGGACAGTGATGACTTGCAGCGCAGTGCCGCGTTGCTGATGGATTTTGTCGCGAAGGCGGCGAGCAAGTATCACACCACGGCCGATCGGGTGTTCCTGGTGGGCTTCAGCCAGGGGGCGATCATGTCGTATGAAGTCGCGCTACGCCATCCCACGGCGGTGCGTGGGATAGCGGCGTTGAGTGGCAAGGTGCTGCCGGTGTTGCGTGGTCAGCTCAAGGCGGACCCGGCGCTGGGTTCCCTGGCGATTTTCATCGGCCATGGCACGGACGACCAGCGCTTGCCCTTCAGCGATGGCACTGACGCCAACAGCCTGTTGTCGGGGCTGGGCCTGGTGCCGCAGTTTCATGCCTATCCGGGGCTCGGTCACAGTATCAGCGAGTCGGAGATCAAGGACCTCGATGCCTGGTTGTTACGGATCAATCAGTAGCTCGCCGGTTTACTTTTCGCCAAGGATGTTTTTCACCAGGGCCGCGTGCCCGGCCTTGTCGTCGGCGCGGGAGATGATCTGGATCAGCATCATCCGAGTGCCCGAGCCGGCCAGCAGGCTGGTGTTGAGGGTCGGGCCGCCGCCCTGGGTGGCGGTGAAGTCGATCTGGCGCAGTCCCAGGCCTTTGAGGGTCAGGCTTTTTTCGCTTTGTTTGTTGAAGTCGGCCAGGGCTTCGCGTTGCTGGCTGGCGAAACCGGAGATGGACTCGTCGAGGAATACCGCGTCGTTGTCCTTGACGCTGAGGCCTTCGGGCAAGGTGTTTTCGGCGATGATCAGCACGGTTTTGCTTTGCTGATTGGTGTACATGGTGCCCTTGGCGCCGGACGTGCCGTTGGCCGCGTCACCGCCGGGCAATGGGTTGGCAATGAAACCCTTGGGCAGGCTGAAGGTGAACTTGTTGCCCAGCACCGCGACTTTTTCTGCCGCGGCGGTCTTGGTCGTCGGCTGGCTGGCGGCGTAGACGCTGGCGGCGCCGAAGGTGGTGAGCGCTGTCAGCAACAGAACAGCGGCGTGTTTACTGGCGATGATTTTTTTCAGCAGCGACATGCGAGTCTCCGGGTGTGATCGCGCGGGGTGGCGATCATCCCACGGGGCCCCTCACTCACTCCAGCACGAACTTGCCGGTGGGTCAGTCTTCAAGCTTGACCGGCGGCGCTGTCCCGGTGCGCAGGGGCGAGGGTGCGGCCCGCCGCTTGGTCATCAGCAGCATCACCAGCGACACCGCCACCCCGAGCACAAAGGCCCAGCCGTCCCAACGCGGCAAGGTCAAGGCCAGGGTCAGGCAAAAGGCTGCGAAGGCGTACATGCCGGTCGCGGTGGCGCGCAGCAACGCGGCGGTGAATGCTGGCCCCCGGGTTTGCTGGGAGAACACTGCCATCACGCTGCCAAGCACCGGGAAGACCGCAAGCAAACCGCTCCAGCGCTCACCCAGGGTGCTGGCGAACCAGGTCACCGCCAGCGTCAGCAACGCCCCGGCCAGCATGCGCAGCAACAGTCTGTCGGACTTTGGCGCGGGGCCTGCGAGCAAGGGTTGTGCGGCGGGGAACAGGTAGGGAGCCGCGAGCAGGGCGGTCGCCGCGGCGATCACCGACAACAGCAGCGACGCGGGCATCACTGACAGCACCCAGGCCACCAGGCTCCAACTTAACAGGGCGATCAGCAGCGCCGCCGGCCAGTTGCAGCGTTGCGCGGCCTGGGCGTAGACCACGCAGAAGGTGATCATCGCCGACATGGCCGACAGCGCCGCGATCGCCGACTGGGTCGCAAATGCCGGGCCTTGTTCGACCGCGAGGAAAAACAGGATCGGCCCGACCACCACCGGCAACCCCGATAGCCATCCTGCGACGCTCGGTCCCCAGCGTTTGCCGGCCAGGGAAATCAACAGGAGAAAACCGGGGATCAGCACGAGTTTCAACAGCAGCACGGAGCGTTCCTTGTTCGATGGCGGGGCACACAGCATACAAGGCTTCGCCGTGGCGCCTGAACCCTCTGGTTGCAACATCCCCGTCACTTCAAGAGGGCTGCGTCGTCGATCGGTCTGGGGCTGTGTGTGATGATCCGCGCGGCGAACAGGTGGCTGATCGTGCGATGGCTGGGTTGTACCCCCAGCCGGCTTACTGATCCCAGTAGGGCACTGCGCCAAAACGTTCGACGAAAAAGTCGATCACTGCGCGCACTTTCACTGACAAGCGTCGACTGCCTGGCCAGAGAATGGCGATCTGCTGGGGTTCGAGGCTGTTGGAGGCCTGGAAATCACCGAGCACCTGCACCAGCTTGCCCCGGCTCAGGGCCTCGCCGATCAGCCAGGAAGGAAACATCACCAGGCCCATGCCCTGTTCGGCAGCCTGGGTCAGGGTGTCGGCGTGGTTGCCGGTGAGCGGCCCCCTGACCGAGTAGGGGGTCCACTCGCCCGGGTCCTGGCGGAAGAACCAGCGTTGCAGACCGGAGTCGCCCTTGTAGGCCAGGCACTGGTGCCGCGCCAGCTCCACGGGATGCTGCGGGGTGCCATGGTGTGCCAGGTACGCCGGGCTGGCGGCGACGTGATAGCGCTGCGGCGCGACCACGCGGCCCTGCATGCTGGAGTCGTGCAGGGCGCCGATACGAAACAGCAGGTCGCAGCCTTCCTGCAGTGGGTCGACGTAACGATCGGTTTGCTGGATGTCCAACTGCAGCCTGGGATAACGCTGGCACAGCTCGGCGATCCAGGGCGACAGGTGCAACTGGCCGAACACCACCGGCGCGTTGATGCGCACCAGGCCACTGGGTTCGCTGGCCTGTTCCTGCAAGGCCTGTTCGGCTTCTTCCAGTTGCACCAGCATCACCCGGGCATGCTGGCCGAGCAGGCGCCCGGCCTCGGTCGGCGTCACAGCCCGCGTGTGGCGGTAGAGCAATTGCTGGCTGAGGGCCTGTTCCATCAATTGGATCTGCCGCGAGATCGATGAAGGCGCCAGGCCTTCGCGGCGGGCGACCTCGGAAAAGCTGCCGTGATCGAGAACCGCTACGAACAACCGTAGCGCCTTGAAACTGAGTTCATTGAGACCCTGCATGAAACAGCCTGCTGTGCGAGTTACGCAAAAGTGTTGTCGACAGAGTCGCATTTATCGCAAAGGTTGGGCAATTGATAATGCCCGTCATTCTTTTCACCTTTGTGCAGGAGTTGTCATGTCTTCAGTTTCTACCCGTGAGGCCCTCGGGGCCGCTGTCACGCCCCGGCCCAACCCGCTCACCCGCTTGTTGTTGCTACCGCTGGTGATCCTGGCGGGCATGGGCCTGTCGGTGGAGGCGGGTTTGCTGGGGCCTT
>Ga0067045_1004245_pt1 | contig 20734 bp, 13 predicted proteins | sample TerdegcTABiofilm_FD_59184 | JGI IMG/M metagenome (GOLD analysis project Ga0067045, IMG submission 59184) | Combined Assembly of (Gp0054472, Gp0054536) Wastewater bioreactor microbial communities from Singapore -Terephthalate degrading...
GCCGTTCTCATGAAACCCATTGGACACCGGACCCATGCCTAAGAAAATCCTGCGGCGCAGCCGCAACCCGCGCAACAACTTGCCTCTGCGCACCCTTCAGTCGGATGAACCTTTTTTCACCTGGAGCAATCGTGCCATGAGTCGAGAGTGTCGTTTGTCGAGACGTTCGAGTTTGAAGGGGCTGGGGGCGATTGGGGCATCGACGCTGCTCGGCGGGGCTGCGGCGGGAACGGCGCCGGCGGCCGAATCGCCGGCCCCGGCGAAGGCCGCGGGCCAGAAGGCCGACAATCCTGTCGATCTTGCCGTGGCCCGTTTCGGGAAGGGACATTCCTGTGCCCAAGCGGTCTTCTCCGCCTTTGCCGAACAGCTCGGCATGGACTACCAGACGGCCGTGAAGGTCTCCGGTGGATTTGGCGGCGGCATGGGCATGGGCGGCGTGTGCGGGGTCGTCACGGGGGCCTACATGGCGATCGGCCTGAAGTTCGGCGGAATGGACCCCAAGGCCAAGGAGCAGACCTCGAAGGTGACCCGGCAGTTCGTCGAACGATTCAAAGCGCAGCACCACTGCTTGACCTGCCGCGAACTGATGGGCCTTGACGTGACCACGCCCGAGGGCCGCAAGCTCTCCAAAGAGAAGAACCTCCGCGCCACGGTCTGCACCGGCGTTGTGCGCGACGCCGCCAAGATCCTCACCGAGCTTCTCGCGAAGTCCGGGTGAGTCTGGTCCTGAGACTCCGGGCCCCGCCGAGACTTGAAGCCACCCCACTTCCGGAGTAGAATCCATCGTGGAGGCAAGTGGTTTCCATGGCGACGCACGATCCTGCGCTGAACCCGTCCGCCGTACCCGACACCGACGTCGTTCTCCCTCTCCGGATGACCGAGGAGGAGTTCGTTGCCTGGTGCGACGAAGACACCCGGGCGGAATGGGTGGATGGAGAAGTCGTGATGATGTCGCCGATGAACGATCCCCATAGTGATATGGTGAGCTGGCTTGGGAGTTTGCTGCGGGTCTTCGTGGAGCAGCACGATCTCGGGGTGGTCCGCCCTGAGATGCAGACTCGTCTGCCCGAGTTGCGACGGCGTCGCGTGCCGGACCTCTGGTTCGTGGCCAAGGACCGCGTCGGGCTGATCCGTCACACGCACCTGGAAGGGCCGCCGGACCTGGCCGTCGAGATCGTCTCGCCCGACAGCGAGGCCCGCGATTGGCGGGAGAAGTACCTGGAATACGAGGCGGCGGGCGTGCGGGAGTACTGGGTGATCGACCCGGCCTCCAGCCACATGGAGGCGTACTCCCTCGTCGCCCAGGACTCCCAGGCGGCGGAACCTCCTGCGGCGCACTACCGGCGTTTGCCGGAGGACCATGGAGTGATTACCTCGTCCGTGCTGCCGGGGTTCCGGCTCCGCGTCGCGTGGCTCTGGCCGGAAACGCGAGTCAAGGTGCTGGAGGCGCTCTCCGAGCTGGGCGTGCCGGGGACTCCTGCAGCCTGAGGTGGGAAGCGAAACTTCGACGCCCGCCACTGGATTGACGCGGCGGGCATCAAACCGGTCACGGGCCACATCGCCCTACGACACGGTGCACGGTGCGGAGAATGCGGTCCTCGACATCTCCTGCCCATCGCCAGGCCGGGCGACCGTACTCGTCGAGGTGCGGGCCGCCCTCGTAGCCCCCCTCCTCCCAAACGCGCCGCGAGGGAATATAGGCTGCCATGTCGTTGGCGTAGCCGCAGACCCAGGTTGCGGGGCCGAACTCGCGCTTGAGACGCAGCGAGTAATCGACCACGGCCTCCCCGCCGATGCCGATCAGCAGCAGTTCGTTGCCGATGCGCCAGGCCTGGACCGGATACGGGTACGAAGCCGGGAAGGTGGCGCCCTCCTCGATCATCTTCAGCATGCGTTTCGCCCAGCGTGCGTGGAGCGGGCTGGTGCCCTTGGCCACCGGCAGCAGCTTTTCCCGAGTCACCAGCTCGTCGTACGCCAGGTCCACGAACTCGAAGGCCGACCGCAGCCTGCCCGACACCGGCTGCATGGGCCGGGAGAGCACCTCTTCGACGGCGCTGGAGAGCAACCTGCCGTACCGCTCGCAGAGTTCCACCTTGCGGCGAGGAATGGGATTCTGGTCGCCGCCGCAGGCGTTGAAGAACATGGCAGCCGCACCCGCGTGGCTCGCTTCCAGGTTGACTTGGGCAAATCCCGGATAGTCGCCGCACCAGGTGTTGAACGAGAGAGTCGTCGGGTGGCAGGCGTAACCGAACAGCACGCCCATCAGCTTGCCGTTCTCACCCCTTGCAGCCAGGACCGGCACGTAGTGATCGACCACCCCCTTCAGCGGCTTCCCTTCGGCCAGCTTCTTCGCGACCTCCGCCTCGGTGTTCTCGCGTCGATTGACGGCGAAGGTGCACTTGCCTTCGCCCTTCAGGAGCCGCGCCGGTTGGAGACTGTCCAGGGCCTCGCCCACCGCCTCGACCACTTGACCTTCCATCCAATCCGAGTACTCGGCGACCAGACGCCGCTGCTCATCGTCCAAGGGGTAATAGTCCACCAGGTCGTCTTTCAGGACCGGGCCGCAGTGGTTGTGCGAGAAGGTGAGCATGAACTCGGACCGATCGAGCGAAAATCGCCGATTCACCTTGGCGTAGAGACTCTCGTAGATCGTCTTCGACATGCCCATGTGATCGGTGGTCGCCATGACCGCGCGTTTGCCGTCGGCGGCTCGAAGGGCCAGCACCTTGACCCAGAGGTCGTGGATCTTGCCGTCCGGCTCGCGTTTGGTGCCGTAGCCGGCCAGCCACACCGGGGTCTGCGGAGTGATCACGCGACGGCCAATCCCTACACGCCAGTTCAACTCCTGGCCGCTCTGATCGGCGGCGAACCCGGCGGAGAGGAAGGCAAACGCTGCCAGCGATGGGAAGATGCGGCTTAGCAGTCTCATGACAGGTAGCTCCCCGCTTACTCCAAACGACTCCTCGATGGAATGAACCATGATTCACTCAAACCGGCCGCACGACGCGCTACTGCCTCCCGTCTTGCCGGAGGGCGTCCCGGTAGAGGCCGATCCGGTCGAACGGGATCGGGCGCAGTCCGAAGCGGTCGAGCACCGGTGCGTCGGGCTTGAGTTGGAAGTTGAGCTTCTCGGCGTCCGCGAAGCCGGGATCCTGACTGGTAAGGTAATTGTCGGCCAACTCCTGCTGGCCCCGGTCGCGGATCAGGAAATCGCCGCAACCGACCGCGAGGTTGCGCCAGACCATGTTCACGTCGGGATTCTCGGCCAGGCGTGCCAGGGCCGGGTAGCGCGTGCTGTAGGGCGGCTTGGAGATATCGACCGCGCGGGTGAGGGCATCGACCGTCTGTTTCCTCGCGAGGAACGACTTCCAGCGGTCTTTACCCCACGGCGAGAAGCTGATTGCGTGGCGGCACTCGACGAAGAGGTTGTTGTCGACCACGTTCTCCTTGCCGCCGTGGATCTGCACGCCGCCGAAGTTGGCCCCGGAACAGCGGAAAAAGACGTTGCCGTAGAGGAGCGTGCCGCTGATCGCGTCGTCGAGCCGGATGCCGGCCTGGCCCAGGCTCTGCGGGCTGCCGATGTCGTGCCAGAAGTTGTACCGCAGCACGTTGCCGCGGTAGCTCGGATTGAAGAACATGTCGAGCCCGCCCTGGTCGTCCGACTCCGTGACCACGTGGTGGATCTCGTTGAACTCGATCACGTGGTCGTTCCCTTCCACGCGCATCGCGTGGCAGGGAGAGTGATGGAAGAGGTTGTGGGCGATGCGGCCGCCGACGCCGTCGAGCAGCACGGCCGGCGTGTACGTCCGGTCGATCCGCGAGAAATCGTGGACGTGGCAGTTCTCCACGAAATGGCCGCCGGGCGTGAGCGTCTTGCGGTCGCCGCCGCGCACGACCGTCCCGCCTCGTCCGAGGGTGTGGAGATCGCACGCCAGCACGCCGTGGTTCGTGCCGCCGTCGAGCGTCGCGGCGGTCCCGCCCAACTGCTTCACGACGCACCCAGCCAGCAGGCACCGGTCACCGCCGCGCACGACGACCCCGTCGCTCCGCCCCAGCGAGAATTCCAGCCGCTCGAAGGCGACGTGCGAAACGCCTTCCAGGCGTGCCATCGGCTCGTTGAGCATCGACATCTCGACCACCTGTGGCACAGCCGCCCCCGGCTGTGCTGGGGAGATGCGCACAGCCGAGGGCGGCTGTGCCACGTCGTGGGATAGACTCTTGGACGGATCCGTCGGCGGGTACCAATAGAGCATGCCGGTCGCACGGTCCATGTACCACTCACCGGGCTGGTCGATCTCTTCGAGCAGGTTGAAGAAGTAGTACGGCTGCCCCTCGCGGATTCCGTAACCGGGGACCTGGACCGTGGTGATTTCCCGCTTCTGGGCGTCGATCGAGGCCACACCCAGCGCGCTGTCGGCCCAGTGCCAGTACCAATAGCCGTAGACCCACGCATCCCGGGCCTGCTGCCAACGTGCCGGCCGGTCGCCTTCGTATTGGAACACCGCCCCCGGCTTCTCCGCGGTTTTGCCGGGGTGCAGCACTTTGCCGACCGTCAAGAAGCCCTCGTTGGGCCAGCGGGCGAGTTGCATCGGCCGGCCATTGCAGAACAACTCGACCGCCGGCGACGGGCCCCATCCGTATCCGCGGGGCGCCAGCCGGCCGAGATCCGCGACGCCGGCCGCCTTCAGGTCCAGTTCCACGACCTTGTCCCGGGTCGATTCCGGGAGCCGGGCCAGAATCGCTGCATTCCGCACCGGCTGGAATCCCGAGAGCCGCACGCCTCCCGTGAGCCGGGCCGTTTCCCCCGGCGCCGCACGGTAGACGACCGGCGACTCTGCGGTGCCCGAATCCTCCGCGGCAAGTTGGAACGTCTGCGTGCGGCGATACTCGCCGTTGCGGAGCGTCACGGCGACGCCGCCGGGCGGCAATCCGCCGCGCCGCTTCAACTCCCGGACGGCATCGCGGGCCCGTTCCAGCGTGGCGAACGGCCGGTCCTTGGTGCCCGGATTCGTGTCGGCGCCGTCGGTCGCCACGAAGAACTCCAACCCGGTCGCGGGCCGCTCGGGGAGATGCACGCGGGACCGGAGCGGATCGCTGGCCGGCTTCCCGGCCGCAAGACGCTCCAACTCGCGGATTCGCTCCTCCGCCTCCCAGCGATGATGCGGCGGGGCGTCGGGCATGGCGGCCAGCTTGGCGAATTCCGCCCGGGCAGCGTCGGCGTTCCCCTGCCGGACATGACTCTCCGCGATCCGCAACTGGGCGAGCGACTTGTACGGAACGGGAGCGCCGGCGGTCTCGACGATCTGGCGGTAGCCCGCCCGGGCCGCGTCGAAGTGCTTGCCGGCCAGGCACGTATGGGCCATTTCGAGCCGGGCGTCGAACTGCATGCGAAGCGGCACGTCCTCCAAACCCAACAGCTCCTTATACTGCCGGTACGCCGCGGCAAGCTCTCCCGCTTCGCGGTACCTGCGGGCAAGGCTGAGCCGGATCGGAAGTTTCTGCTCGGCGGGCACGTCGTCGAACGCGAGGATCCTCTGGTACACCTCGGGGGCAAGCGGCAGCCCGGGCTCGCGGCAGACCATGGGGAGCAGGGCCACGAGGGCCATCTGACGGTGGCGCTCGGCCACGTCGGCCGCCTCGACCACCCGGCCCAACTCGGCCGACGCTTTCGCCAGGTTCATCTCTTGCTGGCGAACCCTGCTCAGCCCGAGCCGGGCGAGGGCCGTGTAGTCCGGCGCGAGCCGGTCGGCCTTGAGGATTTTTGTATATTCGTCCGCGGCCGCGGCGAGGTTCTTCTCGCCCGCAAGTCGGGCCGCGGCGGCAAACTGCTCGGCCACCACGTCGGAGAGCGGGGTGTAGAAGTGGGCGTCGCGGATCACCTCGGCCGGGGACAGGGCGCGGTGGTACAGGGCCACTTCATCGACGTCGAGTTTCACCGAGCCCCAGCCGGAGTTGGCGAACCCGATGCGGAAGGCCCCGCCCTTCGGCGGCGGCGCGTACTCGCCCGCGTGTGCGGCCGAGGCCACGACGAGGCCGTCGACGTGGATCCGCATCTCGCGTCCGTCCCAAACCGCCGCCAGGTGATGCCAAACGCCGTCGGCGACCGGCGCCGCGTGGATCCCGATCGACGAGGAAGGCTTGGGCCGGCCGATCTCGAGGCCGAGGGCCTTTTCGGGATACTTGAACGTCAGCCGCCACCCGTCCCAGAAGCCGCTCCCGGTGGAAAGGAGCGTCCCGCCGGTGCGGACCGGACTTCCCTCGATCGTGCCCATGCCATTGACGCGGAGCCACGCCGCGACGGTCATTCCACGGGCGGAGGCATCGAACGGCTCGCCCGCCAGGAAGCCGGGATCGAGTCGCACGGCCTTCTTCTCGGGCCACCGCCCGGCGACTCGCTTCAGTCCCCTCTCGCCCGACTTCGGATCGGCAAGGCGATAGGCAAGCGCGGCCCCCGGACCTGCAACGTTCCGGACCTCTCCTCCCGGCGTGCGGACCTCTTCAAAGGTGTAGTAGCGGACCAGCCCGGGAGTCTTCAGCACGGCCTGCCGGTGCTGGAGCCAGTCCTGATAGGTGCCACCCGCCGATCCCTCGGCTCCCCTTCCCGTCGCTGGAAGGCCGAAACAGGCGAGGCACGTCAGGAAGCCTGCGATCCGCATCGTTCGTCGGGGTAGTCTCACGGTTTCGTTTCCTTCGATAGCTTGGGTTCCAAAGAGACTGCCTGCTTATCAATGGTACTAAGTTCCGATGATCCCGAGTCGCGAGTTTCCCTAGCCCAGGCGTTTACGCCTGGGACTTGGACGCCGCAGCCTGAGTTCCCAGCCCCTTCAGGGGCTTCGCTCCAGTCCTGCGGGTTGGAGTGTTCGATGCGGACGGCGGCCTTGCCGCTGTGACGCACCTCCCCATCGAGCGACGCCTTCACAGCCGGAATGCGCGACCAGACCTTGCCCCAACCCTGCATGCCGCTCTCGAAGTCAGCATTGACCAGCAGATTCTCGTCCGCCAGGGACGACGCGCACGACAGCAGGACTAGCAGCACGCTGAACAGCCGCCTCATAAGGACTCCTCCTACATGACCTACGATCCCGGGAGGGCGAGGCTCCTGCCGAGCCGTCATCCACCCGCAAGAATGTCCGATGGAAGCAGGCTCGGCAGGAGCCTCGCCCTCCCGGGATTGCACAGGGTAGTCTACGGCGTCTCGAAGAACTTGAAGAAGACCACGGCAAGTTGTTCGCCGTACTTCTTCCAGTTCGCCGCGACGGCGAAGTCGTCGAGTCCGGCGATCCGGTTGCAGTTCAATTCGTGGATGCACGCCGTAACGCCGTAGCGGGCGAGCAGTCCTTCGCCGATCGTTCCCGGGTTGTGGAAGTTGGCCTTCGTCGCTCCTTCGGTGAACCAGGTGTTCTCGCGCAGCAGTTTTTCGAGGCGTTCCATGCGGGCGAGGTACTGCTCGGCCTGCGGCGACGTAGCCTCCGGCCGGCTCACGTGCAACAGCCCGCCGCCGTCGTTGTGGAAGTCGATCGCCAGGTCCGGGCGGCGTCCCTGGGCGATCATCGTCTCGATCCATCGTTCCACGGCGGCATTCTCCGGGGCCAGCGTAGGATCGGCCGGCTTGTCCCAGTTGCGGTTCAGGTCCTTTCCCTGGACGTTGAATCGCGTCCAACCTCTGGCCACGCCGTCCTTGTTCGCCATCGGCAGGAGCCAGAGGCAGTAGCGCTGGAGGCACTTCTTGGCCTCGTCGTCGGTGCCGAGCACACGCCGGATCAGGCCCTCGACGACCCAGTTGCCGCCGCTTTCCCACGGATGCGCCCGGGCCCGAAGGAAAACGTGGTGCGGTGCCTTGGGATCGCCGACGCGGACGATCTCCAGCGGCCGCCCCTCGACCGTCTTGCCGATCGACTCAATCGCGACGCGAGGGTCCTTTGCGATCGACGTCAGCAGCCGCTCGAGATCGGAGAGGCGGTAGGGCTCGATCCTTGCGACGTAGAGCCTGGGGCCGGGCATCTCGACGTGGAGGCGCACGCGGTTTTCGGGCAGGCTTTCCAGGGGGAGGGGCTTCCAATCCCGGCCGTTCTCCGAGACCACGGCCACCTTCAGTTCCTTGGCCACGGAACCGATCTTGCCGTTCCAGACGTTGTCGAGGTTTTTGAATTCGATCGTGAGCTCGGCCCCGGGTTTGGCATGGATCTGGAAGTGGAAATGCCCGGCCGCGCGGTTCGGAGACGACCGTTCGTGGTCGTAAAGAAGATGGACTTGGATCGCCCCGTCGGGCGCGAAATCGTACCACAGCGGCGAAGCATTCTCGAATCCGGTGTCGAGGTACTCCAAGCCGCTGTCGGCGCCGGACGGTGTCGTTGCCCCCTTGCTCGCCGCGACGGCCCAACACGGAAACATCAAGATCGACGCGAAAAGCACGGTTGCGAACCGGGAGATCATGGTGTCTGTCCTCTTGGGTTTCAAGGAACCGTTCGGCTTACTCTGCAATGACTACCTCGCAATTACTATTTCGCACCACGGGCTGTGGACCTCGTCGAGCGTTACTCTCAGCGTGTGACCGTTGTGGACGGCGGAAACGCGTCGGCAGCGGCGTCCGGTGGCGTCCAGCGGGAACACCTCGGCCGGCCCGGCGACCTCGATCGACAGTTCCGCGCGGACGGGTTCTGCCAGCACGGGCAGGCGGCCCCGTTCGGGAACGGTCCGCTTGTTCTCTGCGAAGGCCTGCCCGGTGTTCTCGGCCCGGGCCACCGCCGTGATCAGTAGCCGCCGCGACGAGGCGATGGGGGCGTCATCCATCGCGGTGGCGAGGATTGCGGCAAAAGGGGTCGTCGCGCGGACCGATAGTCCCTGAAGGGTGATCGGGCCAGCCTGGCCGAGGAATCCCACCACCGCCTTGGTCCGCGGCGTGTCGATCGTGAAGAGGCCGGCCTGCGCGTCGAGGGAGAGTTCGCCGGTGTCGCTGCTCCGCCCTGACGGATTGCCGACCGCATCGGCCGGCGGCGAGTACGTGGCTCCCGGGATCATCGTGCCGCCGCCTCCGTGGGTCTCGTCGAAATAGGTGTTGCGGATCTTGGAGACGTAGGCCAATTGGCGGTAGGGTGAGACCTCGCGGCGGCTGTGGCTTGGACCCGCACGGAAGACGTCGGCCTCCGAGTAGCCCAGGTAGATCGTCCGGCCCGCGGCCGCCACGTCATGGCGGTGGAACATCAAGGCGGCGGCGGGGAACTGGCCCCAACGGACCGGGTCCGACTGGTTGCCGAACCAGGAGAGGGTTTGCCCCCCCGGGTCGTAGGCGAAGAAGAGCAGGCCGTCCCAGTCCTGGAGGCAGGCATAAGCGGCCATGAGCGGCAGCGCCTCGGCGCGGTACTCGTTGGGCCAGGGGAAATTGAACTCCGGCACGATCATCGGCTTCCCCGCCACGCTGCTGGAGGCCACTTCGGTCACGGGGTTGTCGGTCCGCGAGAGATCCGATTTCACGACGGCCAGATTGCGGAACGTGAAGTAGGGCTTTGCATGGACGTTCGGGTGTTGCCAGTAGTTGTTGCGCGACATGAAGTCGTTGATCGAGTCGGCCGCGTTGCTGGCCGGGCAGAACGTCTGGTTGGTCCCCGTGATCGGCACGCGCACGCCGATCTGGCGAAGATGGTCGTACATCTCCCGGTAGTAGCTTCGCTCGATCTCGTAAAAGAACCGCACCATGGCGTCAACCCGCGGCGGGCTGGTCGGCCCGACGAAAGCCGCTTGGGCCGGATTCTGGTAGAGATGCTTCAGCGGCAACACCACGCTATCCCGGGCCGGATCCTCCTCGGGCAGCAGGGCGCACTGCCCCTGCGCGTTCGTCCAACGCTTGGCCAGTTCGGCGCGCGTCGTGAACTGCCGGCGAAGCCACGCGTTCCACCGCTCTTCCAACTCCTTGCGGTAGCAGGGCAGCGTCAACTCGGTGTTCTGGAAGTAGAACACGGAGTTCTCGTTGGTAATCTCCACGACCGCCACGGCCGGATCGTCGGCATAGCGAAGCCCCGTATACGGATTGCGGTGCGTATAGAACCGGGTGGCGAATTCTCTCTGCAACTCGATCATCCGGGCGTTGAAGCAAGAGGCCCCTTTGATGCTGTGGTGCCAGCCGTGCTCGAACTGCGAGGCATCCTTGACGCCGTCGCCTTCCTTGAAGTAGCGATAGTCGAGACAATCGAAGTAGATATAGATGCCGCGCTTCTTCAACTCCGCGAAAAAGTAGTCGAGGCGGTCAAGCCCGGCGGCGTCGAAGTGACGGCTGTCGGGCTGCGACGGGTCGACCAGCGGCCCCCAGCGGCCGTCGATCGCATGGATCCGCAGCAGGTTCACGCCGTACTTCGCCAACCGGGCGGCGATCGCCGGCGCGGCCTCCTTTTCAGGCGCTGCGCCGCGGCCGCAGATGTTCGTGCCGAAGAACCGCGCACGCGAACCGTCGGCGAAGTAGAAGTGCCCGTCGGGACGCACGGCCAGGAACCCGTGCTTGCCGGCCGGCCCGTCGAGCAGGGAGGTCAGGTCGATAACGTCGAGGTTCGTGTCGTCCAGGGGGAAGGTGAACGGATACCAGCCGGCCGTGTCGTTGAACTCGTAGCGAACGGGGCGATCGGTGAGCACGGGCGGGCCGTCGGCCGTCGTCAGGGCGATCAGAGAGAGCGAAGCGCGATCGCCCGAGGCGGAGACGCGGACCGCGCGGATCGGCTCCTCCGGACGCGGATTCTCGATCGGCATCACGCTGACGGCCCGCTGACCGTCCCCCTCGTTCCACTGCCACCCGACGGCCGACGGTTTGCCCTCCGTGGGACGATTCAGGTCGCCGATCTCCCGGCCGGCAAACAACGGCACCGACACGGCCTTCCCGTCCTGGTACGACAGTTCGTACTTTCCGACCTGCGAGCCGGTTTTGGCATCGTGGCCGACGTGCAGGAAGTAGAGCGTATCGCACTTGCGCCCGACGGGAACCGTGACCTCCCTGGGGGCGCGCGACTCCTTTCCGCCGACGGCAATCACGCGGAGGCCCGCGGCGTCCCCCTCTTGCCCGAGCACCTTGAAAGGCACGCCGCGCAGGGTCGGCTCTCCGGCCAGGTCCCGCGGCGCCGCAAGTTTGCCCGTGGCCACGCTCGAAAGATCGATAGGTTGGTAGTTGGCGGGCAACCGAGGCCCCGCAACCATCACCACGTCGTCGAACCAGACGGTCCCCTTGCTTTGCGACAGGCCGAGGTAGACGATCGCTCCAACGGCCGTCGCCGGAGCCCTGGCGGTCACCGCGATCCGCTGCCAAGGGTGCGTGCCTTGGACGCTGGGCGTGACGCTTTCGGAGAGCCACTTGCCGTCGCTGAACCAGGCGATCCGGGCATCGGCTCGGCCGGTGACCCCTTCGGTCCGGATCCAGGCCTCCAGCGAGTACGTTTGTCCCGCCGTCACGGGCTTCTTCGCGGCGAGAATCCAGCGGCCCGTCGTCTCTTGCCACGTGCGCCCGGCCGGGTTGAGCGAATCGCTGATCCCGAGGCTGTGCCGCCCCGAGTGCGCGACGGCGTGATCCCAGAGCAGCCGGGCCGGGGACTTGAACGCGTCGCCGTGCCAGCCATCGGGAAGGCCGTCGCGATTGGCGTCTTCCTCGGCCGATGGGTTCTCGACGAGACTCGTCTGCCAACCGGCCTGCGCGGCAGCAGTGAAGAGGATCGACGTGATGATCGATAGCACTCGCATGACCGCTCCTCAAGATACTGGACCGTCGAACCCGAAGCCTGTCGCCTGCTGGAAGCCGTGCCGTGCCCGAACGCCCCAAGGGCATTTCGGAAGGGAGTGTCCCTACCAATAACGCCGTAGTCATTCGCCGTCAAGGAGTTGCGGGAGAGCGGTGTCCCGTCGCCACCTGATCGGCGCCCTCGGATTGGTGCGCGGCATGACGGCCAAGTTGTCGTAGCGGCGCGTCCCCCACTCAGCGGAGAAGTCGGGATGACCCATGACACCCCCCACCGGGAAGATTAGCATTGCTTATTTCAGTATAAGCATAAAATCTATTCACTTATCTTTCGGATCGTCCTATACTGGCGGTTACGCGCGCTGCGTGGACGGCGCCGAGTGGTTCGTACGGCCGCGACGCGAGGGCTTGTTGGCGGGCTTGCGGGGTGCAGCACGCTCCTTGGTTTCCGAGGTGCGATGGAGGTCTCATGGCGGTGGGTGTCAGTCCCGACGTGGTCGTTTATGTCTGCACGAACAGCATTCCTGCCGGCCGGCGCCTGCCGCGCCAGTGGAACCAGGACGGGATGCATGTCCTGGTCCGCGAGGTCCCGTGCAGCGGCAAAATGGACGGCCAGTATCTGTTTCACGCGCTGGAGGGGGGGGGGCGCGGTGTCTGCGTGGTCGCCTGTCCCAAGGGCGAGTGCAAGTTGGCGCAGGGCAACTACCGGGCCGAGATCCGCGTCCGCACGGCCCAGCGTTTGTTGAGAGAGATCGGGCTGGAGCCCGAGCGGGCGGAGCTGGTCCACGCTTCGGCCGACGATTCCCCGGAGCAAGTGGAGCAACTCGTTCGCGGCGCCGTCCAGCGGATCTGCGCCTTGAGTGAAAGCCCCCTGCGGGCGGCGAGGTAGGAGACTGATGAGCAGGATATCGAGTTTTCAGGAGCGCATCGCCTCGGGCGGCCCCCTGTTGGTCGCGGAGATCTCGCCCCCGCAAGGCGCCGATCCCGCGCCGGTGCGGGAGATGGCCAGACGACTGGCGGGAAAGGTCCACGCGTTAGGCATCAGCGACAACCGGGAGACGGTCCGGATGGCGGCGCTGGCCGCGGCCGCACTGGTTGCCGGGGAGGGAGTCGAGCCGATCCTCCATGTCACCACGCGCGACCGCAACCGCATCGCCCTGGTCTCGGAAGTTCTCGGGGCGCAGGCCCTGGGCATCCGCAACGTGCTCTGCACGAGCGGGAGCCATCAGACGCTGGGCCGCTTCCGTGCCGCGAGGAACGTCTACGACCTCGACTCCGTGCAGCTCGCGCAGGCGTGCTCCCAACTGGCCGCCGACGGCTCGCTGGTCGGCGAGGGGGGCATCCCGGGGGCGGGCCCGTTCTGCCTGGGCGCCGTGGCCTCGCCCGACGCCGATCCTCTGAACTTGCAGGTCCCACGCCTGCGGAAGAAGGTCGAAGCCGGCGCGTCATTCCTCATCACGCAGCCGATCTACGACCTGGAACGGTTCCACGCCTGGTGGAAAGCGGTCACGCAGCAAGGAATCCACGAGAAGGTGGCCATCCTGGCGGGCATCCAGGCCCTGCCGGAAGACGAGCAACTCGCCGCCAGCGAAGGAAAACGGACCCTCTCAAAGATCCCGCAGTCGACGCTACACCGCCTCGGCGCGACCGGCGACCCGGCGGCCCGGCGATCGGCCGCCATCGAAGTTGCCTTGGAGACGATCAAGCAGCTTGCGACGGTGCCCGGGCTGCGCGGTTTCGCCGTTTGCAGCGACGGCGACAGCGACGCCGCGTTGGAAATCCTCGCGCGAGCCGGACTGGGGAGCCATTAGCCGTGCCAGCCAAGTACGCCATCCATACCAAGCCGGCCGCGCCTCGCGTGCGGCCCGTGGGCAAGTTGGGAATCGTCGACTGGCGCGAGGACTGCTCCAGTTGCCACAACTGCGTCAAGCGGGGGTGCATCTACGGTCTCTACCGCGACGAGGCCGACACCCTGCGCGACGAGATCGGCTACCTCGACTACATCTATCAGTGCAAGGGCTGCCTGAGCTGCGTGCAGAACTGCACCAAGAACATCCTGACCCGCGTGGTCAACCCCGAGTACCGCCGGCTCGGCGACTCGTATTACACGCCCGACACGATCCTGTCCACCTGGTTTCAGGCGGAGTCGGGCCGGATTCCGGTGTCGGGATCGGGTTACGGGGGGCCGTTCAGCGGGCCCGGCTTCGATTCCATGTGGACCGACATGTCGGAAATCGTCCGACCCACACGCGACGGCATCCACGGGCGCGAGTACATCAGTACCAGCGTCGACATCGGCCGCAAGCTGCTGCACCTGACTCCGGTCGACGGCCGGCTCACCGTTGCCCCGCCGCCGTTGACGGAAGTGCCCTTCCCGGTGATCTTCGAGGTCGTCCCCGACCGCTGGCGGCGAGGGCACGTGACGGCCGCCGTCGCGGCAGGCGCCGCCGAGATCGGCACTCTGGCGATCGTCCCGGAGAGCGAAATTACAGCCGACGCCGCAGCGACGCGGCATATCGTCCCGCTCCTTGCGTCGGGCCCTTCGGCCGCGGCCGGAAGCCGGTTCTCCTCGCCGCTGGTGATGGTCGAGGACTCGCCTGACGTGATGGCCTTGCAGGCGTCGCTCAAGAAGACCCGCCCGGAGCAGATCGTGGCGATCCGCGTGCAGGCCACGCCGGCGGCCGCCGGACGCGTCGTGGAACTGGTCGACGCCGGCGCCGAGGTCCTCCATCTGGTGTTCGACACCCACGGCTTGGAGGCCACGTCGGCGGAAGCCGAATCCGCCCCCCGCCGGCACGTGCGCGACGTGCTGCGTGACGTTCACGGCGCCCTGGTCCGGCACGGGACGCGGGATGCGGTGACGCTGGTCGCCTCGGGCGGGATCGCGTTGGCCGAACACGTGGCCAAGGCGATCATCTGCGGCGCCGACCTGGTGGCGATCGATATCCCGCTCCTGCTGGCGATGGAATGCCGTCTGTGCGGCGAATGCGCGCGTGACGAGGTTTGCCCGATCGCGCTGGAGGAAATGGACGAGGATTTTGGGATCCGGCGGATCGTGAACCTCATGGGGACCTGGCACCAGCAGTTGATCGAGGTGCTCGGGGCCATGGGGATTCGCGAGGTTCGCCGGCTTCGCGGCGAGACCGGCCGCTCGATGTTCTTCGAGGACCTGGAGCGGGAGACCTTCGGCCGCCTTTTCGGAAAGCGCAAGAACCCCGGCCCGCAAGTAACCTAGCTGGGACCGCAACACTCCCCTCTGCCTTCAGGAGATGGGCGGAGGGTGAGGGCAGGCGGATTACCGACTCTGACTGCGAGAAATGTCCTTGAGCACGACCCAATCCACATTGCCGTCCGGCGGGGAATTTCAAGACGACTTCCTCGATCGGCCCGGTCTTGCAGACGTGGCCCGGGAGGTGCGGCCCGCGCCGCCCCGGTACCGCAACGAGATCGGCAAGTACAGCATCCGCCGCGCGTCGAACTGCGCGTCGTGCGGCCGTTGTGTCGAGGTATGTCCCTACGGGGTCCATGTCCGGCCCGAAGGCTACCGCCACGTGATGCGGCCGTTCGATTACCGCTGCATCGGACCGGACTGCGCGAAGACGGAGCACTACTGCATCGAGGCGTGCCCGCGCCAGGCCCTCTCGCTGGACGAGAATCCGGTGTTCGAGACGCTGGGCGACTACCGCTGGACGCCCGACCTGCTGGTGGGCACCTGGGCCATGGCCGAGACCGGGCGTCCGGCCGGGCCGCACCTTGAGAGCGAGGTTGGGGCATCCGGCGGCGGCTTCGACCGCCTCCGTTTCCGCTTTCCCGAGTCACCCGTGGCCGGCGAAATCGCACAAAAGGGGACGGTCCCCTTTTCCGCCCTGCGTCGCGAGGATATTTCCACCAGGTTGCTGCTCAATCGCCGCGACGACTCGCGGGAGAAGATCGCCATCGACGTGCCGTGGTATGGCGGCGGCATGTCGTTCGGCTCGACGAACATCCGGGCGCTGCTCGGCAAGGCCCGCGTGGCCAAGGCGTTCAACACGTTCACGTGCACGGGCGAGGGCGGGTATCCCGAGCGGTTCGTCCCCTACAAGGACCACGTGATCACGCAAGTCGCCACCGGCCTGTTCGGCGTGCGGGAGGAGACGATCCAGCGGGCGAGGATCGTGGAGTTCAAGTACGCCCAGGGGGCCAAGCCCGGTTTGGGCGGCCATCTGCTGGGCGACAAGAATACGCCCAGCGTGGCGGCCATGCGGGAGACGGTGATGGGCGTCTCGCTCTTCTCGCCCTTCCCGTTCCACAGCGTCTACTCCGTGGAAGACCACAAGAAACACCTCGACTGGATCGCACACGTCAATCCGTCGGCACTGCTTTCGGCCAAGGTCTCCACGCCGGTCGACGTCGACATGGTCGCGGTCGGCGTCTATTACGCCGGCGGACACATCGTTCATCTCGACGGCAGCTACGGCGGCACGGGCGCCGCCCCCAACATCGCCAAGAAGAACATCGCCATGCCGATCGAGTACGCGATCGGCCGGGTGCATCAGTTTCTGGAGGCCGAGGGCATCCGCGACCAGGTCACGGTCATCGCCAGCGGCGGCGTGCGCAGCCCGTGGGACCTCGCCAAAGCGATCGCCCTGGGAGCCGACGGATGCGTGATCGGCACCGCGGAACTCGTGGCACTCGGGTGCATCCGCTGCGGGGCGTGCGAGAGCGGACGGGGCTGTGCCCGCGGCATCGCCACCACCGACGACGAGTTGCTGGAACTCGTCAGCGTCGAGTGGTGTACCCAGCGTCTGGTGAACATGTACAGCGCGTGGCGCGGCATGCTGGTCGACATCCTCTACCGCCTCGGCCTCGACAGCGTGACGGCGCTGCGGGGAAGAACCGACCTGCTGTATCACCTGGATTACGAAGATCCAAAGTAAGTTCGACGTGGTATTCCCCATCGATTTGCATTTTGCATTTTTCATTCTGCATTTTTCATTCGTCTGCCTGAAGTGACATCTGTGTCCGAGGCAGGATGGAAAGTGAAACATGAAGAATGCAGAATGAAAAATGCAAGGTACGAGAGCGACGGAATGGCAACTAGCGGCATTTCTCGTGTGAAAGCGATTCTGGAGGCCCGCGCCGCGCTGCGCCCGGAGGGAGCCTGGTTCCCGCGGTCGCCGGAGGCGGAAGGCGGCTGCGGAGTAACGGGCTTCGCCTGCACCATTCCTGTCGGCGGAAAGCACATCTACGAGCCTTCGATCCAGATGCGCAACCGGGGCAACGGCAAAGGAGGCGGCATCGCCGCTTGCGGCCTGGTGCCGGAAGAACTGGGCGTGTCGCGGCGGGTGCTGGAGGAGGACTACATCCTTCAGGTCGCCCTGCTCGATCCCGCGGCCCAGGGCGAGGTGGAGAAGACGTTTATCGAGCCGTTCTTCGACGTGGATCAGGGCGGCCTGATTCCCACGGTCGACGACTACCGCGACGTGCCGCTCCTGGAGGTCCGCCCGCCCGACGTGGCGCGTTACTTCGTCCGGGTCAAGCCCGGCGTCCTGGCCCGCTTTGCCGACGAGCGTGGTCTTGGCAAGGCCGGCATGACCGAACGCGATATCGAGGACGAGTTCCTCTACCAGAATTCCATCCGGCTCAACAACCAGTATTATGCCTCGCTGGGCGACAAGCGGGCGTTCGTCATGTCGCACGCCCGGAACCTCGTGATCCTGAAGATCGTGGGGTACGCCGAGGCGGCCGTCGAGTACTACCGCATGCCCGACATGCGGGCCCACGTGTGGATCGCCCACCAGCGCTACCCGACCAAGGGGCGCGTGTGGCATCCCGGCGGCGCGCACCCGTTCATCGGGCTGAACGAGGCCCTGGTCCACAACGGCGACTTCGCCAACTACCTCTCGGTGTGCGAGTACCTGGCCGGGCGCAACATCTTCCCCCAATTCCTCACCGATACCGAGGTCTCCGTCCTCCTGTTCGATCTTTGGAACCGCGTGTACCGGTATCCGCTCGAGTACATCATCGAGGCCCTGGCGCCGACCACGGAGCTCGACTTCGATCGTCTGCCCCCGGAGAAGCGGAAGATCTACCGGCAGATCCAGGTCTCGCACATCCACGCCTCGCCCGACGGCCCGTGGTTCTTCATCATCGCGCGGAGCCTCGCGGAGACCGGCGAGTTTCAGCTTCTGGGGATCACCGATACGGCGATGCTGCGGCCGCAAGTCTTCGCGCTTCAGGAGGGCGAGGTCTCGATCGGGTTGATCTGCTCGGAGAAACAGGCCATCGACGCGACCCTGGCCAGCCTGGCCAGCGAGGACCCGCGGTTCACCCCGGTGGCCGACACCTACTGGAACGCCCGCGGCGGGAGCTGCACCGACGGCGGGGCGTTCCTCTTGACGGTCTCGCCGGACAAGGGGAACGGCTCCCGGGAGAAGCCGGCGAACGTGCCGCCGCGCGGCGCGGCCGTGCGACGGGAGGCACGCCCGGCCGAGCCGCCGCAGCCTGCTTCCTACGCCCTCCGCGTGACCAACAAGTTCGGCCAACCGGTGGCGACGCTGCCGGGGCAATCACACTGCGATCTCTCGCTTCCGGCGCCCACCTCGGGCCTGTCGGAGACGGAGTTGACGGCCATTCGCGACGCCGTCGAGGGGGAGGATGCCCACGCGATCTTCCTCTTGCTTCGCGATCAGGTGGCCGAGTGCGATTACGACCGCCTGCGCTGGCTCGTCGATGAGATCGTCCGCCAGACGGCCGCTGACTCGCCGGCCCTGGGCATCCGGGCCCTGACGCTGGCGTTGGACCGCCGGTACCCGACCGGCGCGAAGAAGCGAAGTTCCGTGCAGACTATACTCCGGGCCGGCCTGGAAGGCATCTTCGCCGCGCAACCGGTGCTGGCCGATGAGGATCGGAAGCCCTTCGTCCGGATTACGTGGGAGAGTCGCGAGTCGCTCCGCGGGCCGCAGCCCGAGGAGGAGGTGCTCCTGATCGACGCCCGCGGCTTCTCGCCGGAGGGCGAGAACTGCGATGCCTCGCTGGCGGTGCGGGCGTACAAGCTCGGCTGGAAGCGGTTCATCCACTACAACTCTCGCGGGACGCGATTCCACGGCGCCGGCTTCGGACCGAAGACCGACGACTTGCGGATCGACTGCTACGACAACCCGGGTGACTACCTGGGCTCGGGCATGGACGGCCTGGAGATCCACGTCCACGGCAACGCGCAGGACCAGCTCTGCCAGATCAGCAAGCGGGGCAAGCTGGTGGTCTACGGCGACGTGGGCCAGACGTTCCTCTACGGCGCCAAAGGCGGCGAGATCTACGTGCTGGGCAACGCCGCCGGCCGGCCGATGATCAACGCCGTCGGGGCGCCGCGGGTCGTGATCAACGGCACGGCCCTCGACTTCCTCGCCGAGTCGTTCATGGCCGGCGATCCGCACAACGGAGGCGGGTTCGCAATCCTCAACGGTTTGAACTTCACGCTCCAAGGGAATCTCGAACCGCTGAATCCTCCGTACCCTGGGAGCAACCTGCTTTCGCTGGCCTCGGGCGGGGCGATTTACGTCCGCGATCCGTACCGGCAGCTCGTGGAGGAGCAACTCAACGGCGGGGCGTACCGGCCTCTCTCCGCGGCCGACTGGCGGCTGATCCGGCCCTATCTCGAAGAGAACGAGCGGCTGTTCGACATCCGCATCGACCGCGACCTCCTCACCGTCGACGGGGTGCTGCGGTCGCCGTCGGAAGTGTACCGCAAAGTCATGCCGCGCAAAGACGCCGAGACCGAAGCGGCGCTGGAAGCCGTGGGGGAGTAGGAGGCGGGAGATATCAAATCGCAAATATCAAATATTGAATATCAAATTGCAGACCGCAGGACGACACGTCATGCGCAATGCGGCCTTCGTATCCCGATGGATATTTGATATTTGATATTTGCACTATTCAATTTGAAATTTGCAGTCTTGAACCTATGTCAACGACACTTTCGTGGAATAACAGCTCCTTGGTCGACGAGGTTTCCCAGCGCGCCGGGACCCCGGTGGGCGCATGCTTTCAGTGTCACAAGTGCACGACCGGCTGTCCGATCGGCCCGGACATGGATTTCCTCCCGAGCCAAATCATGCGGCTGGTCCACTTGGGAGCGGAGGCCGAGGTGCTCGGCTCGCAGTCGATCTGGCTGTGTGCGTCGTGCGAGACATGCACTACCCGCTGCCCCATGCAGATCGATATCGCGGCGGTGATGGACGCGCTGCGGATGATGGCGATCGACCGCCAGGTCACCCCGCCCAACGCCCGCCCCGAGCAATTCAACCGCAGCTTCCTGGGAAGCGTGCGGCGGCACGGCCGGGTGTACGAGATGGGCATGATGGCCGCCTACAAGCTCCGGTCGCTGGACCTCTTCTCCGACGTGGGCAAGGTGCCCGCGATGCTGGCCAAGGGCAAACTCTCGCTGCTGCCCAAGCGGAGCGGCAGCGCGAAGGAAGTCCGCGAGGTCTTCCGCCGGGCGGAGGAAGAGGGGAGAAGGGAGAGGGGCGAGGGGAGCGGTGGGTCGTTTAGCCCCGAGCCAACGGCGAGGGAGAAGAAGCCATGAAGTACGCCTATTTCCCGGGTTGCAGCCTGGAGTCAACCGCCTGGGATTTCGACCGGTCGACGCGCGCCGTGTGCGGAGCGTTGGGGATCGACCTCGAAGAGATTCCCGATTGGGTCTGCTGCGGCTCCACGCCCGCACACGCCAGCAACGCGGCGCTGGCCGTCGCGCTTCCGGTGGTCAATCTCCAGAAGGCCCAGTCCGCCGGCCTTCCGGTGATGGCCGCCTGCGCGTCGTGCTACGCCCGTCTACGGACCGCGAATCACAAGGTGCGGAGTTCGCCGGAGGAGCGGGAGCAGGCCGAGCGCACCACCGGCAAGCCCTACGACGGCGGCGTCGAGGTGCACCACGTGCTCGACGTCCTGGTGAATCACTTCGGCCTGGAGAAGATCGCCGCCAAGGTCCGGCGACGGCTCCGCGGGCTGCGCGTGGCCTGCTACTACGGCTGCCTCCTGACGCGGCCGCCC
>Ga0067045_1003438_pt1 | contig 20731 bp, 24 predicted proteins | sample TerdegcTABiofilm_FD_59184 | JGI IMG/M metagenome (GOLD analysis project Ga0067045, IMG submission 59184) | Combined Assembly of (Gp0054472, Gp0054536) Wastewater bioreactor microbial communities from Singapore -Terephthalate degrading...
TGGAGCAACAGCCAGGGCCTCCCGCACCACTCTTTCCACATTTTCTTCTTCATTATAACAGGGGAAAAAAATTGAGATCGGGTACTTTTTCATGATTTACTCATCTTCCTTTCCTTTTTGCACCCCTGCATGTCCTTATTACGTACGGGATTTTAATATTTAATGACTGGTTTTACACCCCATTTCAGCCGTCCGGCTGTTCCCGGTAAATTTCTATAACATCTCCATCTTTAAGGATATCAGTATATCTGGCGGCGGCCCCGTTAAGTTTCATCATCACAGGACCTTTATGGCCCGCAAGGTCCAGCTCAATATAATTAAGCACGTCTACAAAAATATACTGTTTTTTACCCGCCAGGTCTATCCTGCGCCCATTAACCACGACAGAAACCGTCTCTTCGTTACCAGCCGGCCCGGCCCTGTTTTCGCCTGGCTCCGGGACAGTCCTTTCAGCATTAAAAAGCCTTTTTTCAATGATTTCCACAGCGTCCCCGTCCTTCAGTTCGTAATTTGGGGCTCTCTCAATGCCGTTGACCAGGATTACCCGCTTCGGCAGATCGACTTGTTCAAACAAATCACCAACCGTTTTTGCCATTTTGATCTCCAGGTGGTCTCCGTTTTTCAGCTCCACATCATAAGAAGACACTTCCCCGTTCAAGATGCAAACCGGCTCAACCACTCTGGGCTCACCGTTTAACGTGATGCTGATACTATCAAAGCCTATCAGAAAATCACGTACAAAAGCCCTCGCGTCCGCACCATCCCCGGCTTTTAACACATTAATTTCGTCACCGTCTTTGATCGGGGTCTTCAGGTTGGCTTTTTTTGCCATTGACATATATTTCCGCAGGGGTGGCAAGTCCTCCAAAAACCACTTCGGGATTGCCGTTCAGGGTGAATTTCAAGTCCTTTCCGTTGCGCCCGATTAAATCCCGGGGGTTAAATTCTATTAAAGTGAGAGCGTTAGACACGTTTAAATCACTGGAATTAAAGAGGCTGAATTCTCTGCCGTCAACCTTTATGGTAACAAAGTTTTGCCCCAGTTTTTTGACCGCCACTGCACCGATACCAACTACCGTAACACCTTCGGGTCCCTCCAGCCCTGCTTCATCGACAACCACGTTTTTGATAACCTCTCTGCCCCTGACCACAACCTTTTGGGAGTCGATACCCAACCTGTCAGCCAGCCTGTCAGTCAGCGATGGCAGCCGTGAGCCGCCGCCCACACAAAAAACTGTCCTTGGCGGCTCTCCGCCATTAAGGTTGACTATTACCCCGGCCACCTCGCCGGCCAGCTTGTCCAGTGCCGGCCCGATTACTTCCAATACCTCGGCGGTATTAACTATATTTTCACAACCAAGGATATCCCTGTAAACAATTTTCCCGCCTTTCTCCAACGCCCGCTTAATTCGCTCAGCCTCAGTAAAATCAACCAAAAAAGCATCAGAAATAATTTCAGTGATTTCATCGCCGGCTACCGGCACCATACCGTACGCTACCACCGAGCCCTTCTTAGTAATAGCAATATCCGATGTGCCCGCGCCGATATCGACCAGCGCCAGGTTTAACAGCCTCATACTGTCGGGGATCAGCACCTCAATGGCTGCAATAGGCTCCAGAGTAAGGTTTACCGGTTCAAGACCGACCCTTCCCAGCACCGCGTAAAGCCCGTTTACAACCGATTCTGGCAGGAAAGTAGCCAAAACGTCGGCACCGATAATTTTGCCGCGGTGCCCAATCAAGTTCGTAACTGGATAGTTGTTTAAATAATATTTAATTACACTGTACCCAACACAATAAAAGCTTTCAGGGCCGCCGCCGGCGCTTGAGTCAATTTCCCGGTGGGCGTTCCGGATACCGGCAATTTCCAGGCTATTTACCACAGTACCGTCAATTTCGATGTTGCTGTCAATTTCAATTTCAGAGCGGCATTGCTTGGTGATCAGGGACCTCCCCGCAGCGGCAATAGCAGCCCTGGTCAACTCGAATCCCACTTTTTTTTCCAATGCCCGTTTGACCTCCAGCACGGTATCAGCCACTTTGGGGATATCGTGAATCTGGCCGTCAAACATCGACCGGCTCTCGTGTTCAACGATGTGCTGGGCTGCCACCCGCAGCCGGCCCGAATCCACCAGGGCAACAATACCGATAACTGTCCTCGTCCCAATATCCAGGGCGAATATGGAGTTATNNNCAGAAGGAATTATTTTTGTCATTCAACCAGTCGTCCTTTTCTGAATATGGCTTTAAACCTCTCTCCTACATTACAGCAAACCGGCGTGCCACGGCTACTGCCGGAAAGACCATCTATCCACATAATAACAGCATCCTCATTATTATCTGTATAATATCTTTTCCGCACCCCTTTTTTCTTAAAACCCAGGGCAGTATAAAGGCGCCTGGCAACCACATTTGAAGGACGCACTTCCAGGGTCATCCTGTCGATGCCCATTAAAACGGCCCGTCTCATCAATTCCAGCATCAGCATCCTGCCGATACCGTTCATCCGGTAATCCGGATGAACGGCCACATTGGTAATCTGGGCATCCTCAAAAATCAGCCACATCCCGCCATAGCCGGTTACCTGCCCGTTTATAACAGCCACAATATAATGGGCAAATTCATTTTTTATCTCAGAAGAAAAAGCCTGCCGGGACCAGGGTGTGGGAAAAGAAGCCTGCTCGATTTCAACCACCTGGTCCAGGTGTTCAGGTTGCATTTCACAAAAGGTAACTTTCATTATCTTATCCTCCGGTGCATTGTTTTTTCAGCCAAACCACCTCAGCCTCCGGGAGTCTGATATACTCCGGCTGCAATTTAAAGGGGCTGATACCCTGGCCGCCCCGGAGCGCCTTCAAGCCCAGCTCGGCCACTGCTGCCCCCCTCGGGAAACTCACAGCCATTGGGGCAAACATCGCCAATTGGGCCATTTCCGCCTTCAACCGGGGCCCGTAAACAGAAACACCATCTCCTAAAAAAGTTACCGGCTTATTATAATCTGAGAGTATTTTGATCAACTCCTCTATCCGTATCGCCCTGGAGCTCAATAACAGAACAGGGTCCGGGGCGGTGCAGTCATAAAGAGCAGTGTAAACCTCATTTTTCCGGGCGTTTAAAACGGGACAAACGTAGCTGCCGTGCCCGGCCAGAGGGTGGACGAGAGTTTCCAGAGTGGAAATCCCCACCACCGGCAGTTCCCACACCTGCGCAAGAGCCTTGGCGGTGCTCATGCCGATCCGCAGGCCGGTAAAAGATCCCGGCCCGCCGGACACCGCTATTCCGGCAAGACGGCGGCGGTCTACCTCAGAATCCTCCAGCACCGCCTTAATCATCGGCAGCAGGTTGACAGAATGAGTCCGCTTATTCAACACCATGCGCTCAGCCAGAATCCCTTCTTCACCGGCCACAGCCACCGCGGCTGCCGGAGTGGCAGATTCAATTCCCAGCACATACAAGCTCCATCAGCTCCTTGACCAGATTAGCCGGCCCCTCCCCGCGGGGAACAAGAGTAATGTCCCTAAAATCTTCACCTTCCGGGCTCCTGCTTATATAGATGTCCAATCTCTCCACCGGAAGCAGCCCTGCCACACGCTCCGCCCACTCTACCAGCGTAACCCCATCACCATAAAAATATTCTTCATAACCAAGATCTTCCATTTCCAGCTCGTCGTTCAGGCGGTACACATCAATATGATAAAGAGGAAGCCGGCCCCGGTATTCATTAATGAGGGTAAAAGTGGGACTGGTCACCGGATCCCCGACACCTATGCCGCATGCCACCCCCTGGGCAAACCGGGTTTTTCCAGTGCCAAGATCGCCGTTCAGGCAAACCACATCACCTGCGCGCAACAGGGCGCCCAGCTTTTTACCTACCTGGATAGTTTCTTCCGGCGATGCAGTTCTAATAACCGGCAACACATTCACCCCAATTCTAATTACCCTGTACTTCCTTTTAACCCGAACAACCCATGATATTCCCAAAGCAGCTTATAACTTATATTATAACCTGTACCTGTACCCCACAATTTCACTGCTTTTCAACAATAACGTCATGCTCATTATAACAGAAAATATTTCCTTCAAATAATAAAAAGCCCTCCTGGTAAGGAAGGTATTTTAAATATAATTCTTTATAACTCGCTACAACGCCCGGATGTTTGCCACAGTTTCTTTAAAACAGGATTTTTCCCGTTCAAATTCATCCAGAAACCCCTTTATTTCATCTATGTCAAAAGGTTTTATAATACAGCAAACCGCTCCTTTTTCCATTGCCCAGGATACCGTTTCTTCTGAACCAAAGGCGGTCATCATAATCACGTTAGTCTCGGGGGCCAGGGCCTTAATTTTACCTAACGCCTCCAAGCCCCCCATCACAGGCATCCGGACATCCATAAAGATCAGATCGGGACGGATGGAACGCACTAAATTAACAGCCTCAAGACCATTCCTGGCGGTATAAACACGGTGCCCCGCCTCACTCGCTATAATTTCAAGCAAGCAGCGCACTCCGGCCTGGTCGTCTACAATCAGAACATCTAATGTCTCTCGTCGCATTTCATCACCTCCCGACCCAGAATTACATTAAAACTAAAATTACATTAAATAGTAATTCAGTTTAATACTTCAATTATACCCATTTCGATTTTATAATGCAATATTTCCAATAATTGTTGTAATACTCTTAAAATTTATACTTAATACCCCCTCAAACCTGAATATACTTTTTCCCCGCTTATAAAGACCTGCTCCACCCTGCAAGAAAAGTCAAATGGATGGCGGTCCATAACGACAAAATCAGCGTCTTTTCCCGGTTCCAGGCTACCCAGGCGGTGCTCCAGGCCTAAAACTTTCGCAGCGTCTATGGTAATCGCCCTGAGAGCAGCATCTTCAGGCAAACCCCCTTTAACAGTCATGGCGGCGGAAACAGCCAGGTATTGAACAGGCACAACCGGGTGATCAGTCATAATGGCAAACCGGACCCCCGCCTCATACAGCACTTTGGCTGTTTTTAGAGTGAGCCCCTGCATTTCCACCTTGGACCGGTTGGTTATTACCGGGCCGATGACAGCAGGGATACCCAGGGCAGCCAGCTGGCGCGCCACAACATGGCCCTCAGTGCAGTGCTCGATAACCAGATCCACCTGAAACTCCCTGGCAATACGGACTGCCGTCATGATATCATCAGCGCGGTGGGCATGTACCCGCAGGGGAACCTCCCGTTTAAGCACCCTGGCCAGCGCCTCCATTTTTAAGTCCCTCTCCGGAGCCGTTTTCTTTAAGTATTCCTGCCCGCGCGCCAGCGCCTCCCTCAATATCGCTGCAGAAGCCATGCGGGTGGCCGGCGTTTTCCTTTCCCGCCCGTAGCTGCGCTTGGGGTTTTCACCCAGAGCGGCTTTCAAGCCAGCCGGAAAGCGGACGATCATCTCATCCACCACTGTGCCGGACGTTTTCATCGCCACCATCTCGCCGCCGATGATATTAGCGCTGCCTGGCCCCGTTACTACAGTGGTGACTCCTCCTGCCAGGGCGTCGCGGAACCCCAGGTCTGCCGGGTTAATGGCGTCAATAGCACGAAGATGCGGGGTGACCGGGTCAGTGCTTTCATTACCGTCATCCCCTTCCTCACGGAAAATCTCCTCAACGATACCCAGGTGGCAGTGCGCGTCGATCATCCCGGGCATGACCACCTTGCCTGTAACATCAATTACCTCAACACCCGCGGGGATATTGGCACCGGCTTCCACACTGCAAATCTTACCTTGCTCTACCAGCACCGTCCCTTTTTCTATCGTACGGCCGGCCATGGTTAAAATCCTGCCGCCGCTAATAGCAAACACCTGTCCATCCCTCCCTTTTCCNAAAAAAGAACACCCTTTGCGGATGCCCTTTATTTATAAATCCAGCAAACCGAGGCTGATCTCCACGGCCTGTTTTACCTTGGACATCATCTCACTGTCCAGAGAAGTTATCTTTTCTAAAAGTCTGCTCTTGTCTATGGTCCTGATTTGCTCCAGCAGTATTACGGAATTTTTCCCCATACCGCCCGGATTGGCCGGCATCTCCACGTGTGTCGGGAGCTTGGCTTTGGCAATCTGGGACGTGATCGCAGCAACGATGGTAGTGGGGCTGTACTGGTTTCCAATGTCATTTTGAATAATCAGCACCGGCCTGGTTCCTCCCTGCTCGGAACCGATAACCGGGCTCAGGTCGGCATAAAAAATATCACCCCGGCGGATCAGCATGGCTCATTCTACCTCCGTCGCAGGCAGTTCAAAATTACTAGTAACTTCGGACTCTAAAAAGTAATTTTCAACGGCCAGGGCAAGGTTGATTTTAGCCATTTCAAGATAGCCTTTCTTCATCTGCTCTCTGAACATTCGCCTCTTTCGATCCTCAATGAAAAGCTTCATTGCCTCACAGATAAACTCACTCCGGTTGAGCTGTTCAGATGCCGCGATTTTGTCTGCTTCGGCCAGAAGTGAATCCGGCAGGCTGATCATAATCCTCTTATACCGGGACATAAACCGGCCCTCCCTCCATGAAGCATCACCCTCATAATCTCTTTAGCAAGCAACAAGGCATTAGTACTTTACCGCACCGGGGCCCCGCGACAACGCCACTTTCCCGGTACGCACCATCTCTACAATACCATAGTCGTCCAATACCGCGCAAAAAGCATTTATCTTCTTTTCATCACCCAGTATCTCTATAATCATTGTTTCCTTGCTCACATCAATAATATTAGCCCGGAAAACTGATACAAGGTTAATTATATCCGGCCTGCGGTCAACCCCGACATGAACCTTGACCAAAGCCAGCTCGCGGTCAACAGAATCTTCGTGTTTGAGTTCAACGATTTTAATAATATCAACAAGCTTTGACAACTGTTTCATTACCTGATCCAGTATATAGTCATCCCCCTGGACAACGATGGTAATCCTGGTGATACCCGGTTCCTCCGTATAACCGGCAGCAATACTTTCAATGTTAAATACTCTCCTGCTGAGCAGGCCGGATATCCGCGCCAGGACACCCGGTTTATTGGTAACTAAAACAGCCAGCGTGTGTTTCAAATTGAGCCCTCCCGCCCAGGAAATTATACTGCTGACAAGGTATAATTATTAAAACACATTATATCACAGATTGTTCAGTTAGTGTTGTTATAAAAGAACAAATTGTTCTGCCTCGCCGAAGTAAAAAAAAAGCCAGGGAGTCATGCCCATGGCATTATTATGGAAAGGAGCACCTGAACCTGGATAAGATGATTACTCGCGCTGTTAATCTATACTATTTAAACCTCTTCTCCAATTTTTGAAGGACTTTGTCCGCCTGTTCCTGCGTCATCTTACCATCTGCAACTGCCCTGGAAATTTCATCTTTCTTGAGCTCAAGCATCTTTTGGCGCAACTGTTCAGCCGTTATACCACGCCCGGCAGCAATTTCATCAATCTTTTTGCCCGACTGCATCTCGGCTTTAAGTTCATCTGCCGTCATCCCCAGCACATCCGCCATGCCATTGAGGTTACGGCCCATGCCAGGGAAACCTTGCCCTTTCAAACCTTCTCCATTAAAGTTGCCTTGCTGTTGTAAACCTTTTCCTTTAAAATTTCCGTGGCCTTTAAACTTACCGTTCAGAAAACCAAACCCGCCGAAACACCCGTTTTCACAGGAGGAAATCCTGTCAGCCTGCTCCTGAGTAATTTTGCCCTGTTGAACAGCTTCGTCGAGCATCTGCTTTTTGGTGGTATCCAGGGCAGCCGTCAATGTGCTCTGGTCTACACCAAGATTCGCGGCCAGTTTCGAGACAAAGCTCTGGTACAAATCACTCACAGCACTGCTTGACTGGCCGGAACCGGCGAAGGACACTCCGGCAACCGCTCCAGTAACAATAACTACGGCCAAAAGAATAGCTCCGACACGCCATTTTTTCGATTTCAAAAAAACACCTCCATTACGGCTTCTTTATTACCACGGTGCACCGGTTAATACTATATTAACACTTATCCATNNAAAAAAATCTTAAAATTCTGTGTAATTTTTGTGAAGATTGTGTGAACACCATATCTGTCAGCAAGAGCAATTTGCCGGCCACCTCTTAACCAGGGAATTCTCCAATCCCAACAAGTCAAGTACCCGCCCCGTCACTTGACTTATTATATCTTCTATTGTCTTCGGGTGGTGGTAAAAAGAGGGTACAGGGGGCATGATTATCACTCCGAGTCTGGCCAGCTTAAGCATGTTTTCCAGGTGGATGGGGCTTAACGGAGTTTCCCGCACCAGCAGGATCAGCTTTCGCCTTTCCTTAATTGTTACATCGGCTGCACGGCTGATTAAATTATCCGCGTACCCGCCGGCAATCGCGGAAAGTGTTTTCATGCTGCAAGGAGCTACCACCATTCCCTGGTGTAAAAATGAACCGCTTGCCGGAGGCGCGGCGATATCATTATTGAGGAAATACCGGCCGGCCATTTTCCTTACATCATCCAGCGAGTAATCCGTTTCCAGCTCAATTGTTTTTTGGGCCGGTTCACTTGCGATTAGTATTGTCTCTATCCCGGCCTTATTTAATTCCTCGAGAAGTTTAATTCCGTATATTGCTCCGGTGGCGCCTGTTATAGCCAGAACTATTGTAGCCAAAACAATCCCCCTCTCCATCCTATCTTACGAGACCTGTCTAATTCCGGAATTGCTTTGTGATTAAACTCGCTTATTTTTTGTTTTTGTTGTACATTTTACTTTCGGGATATATTTTACCGGATTTTCGCAGTAAAATTATCTAAAATATCTCTTTAAATCCACCGGGGAAGAGAGGTGATTACGATAAAAATAACAATAAAATCCGGCACCCTTTCATGGCCGGCCACTGTTTTCGACACCCCCACCGGCCGGTTAATCCAGGAGGCGCTCCCAATAAAAGGCGTGGCCAAACGCTGGGGCGAAGAAATCTACTTCAATATCCCGGTGCTGGCAGGCTTAGAGCCCGGCGCTTCTGAAGTCGTATCAATAGGTGACCTGGGTTACTGGCCTACTGGCAACGCGTTCTGCATTTTCTTCGGGCCTACTCCAATTAGCAAAGGCGGAGAAATCAGAGCAGCCAGCGCGGTCAATATTTTCGGCCGGATAGAAGGAGAGCTGAGTGATTTGAAGAAAGTCATGGACGGCGATGAAGTAATTATTGAAAGGGGTTAGAAATCTATCATAACCCCAAAGCAAGAAGCCTTCCCTAAAAAGAGGAAGGTTTCTGCTGTTAAAAGACTTCCTTCTGCCGGTACCGCGCCAGCGGCAGGGGTGTTTATTTAAGATTTATCTGCAGGAAATCAGTATTATCAAGGTCCAGCAGTTCCTCCTCAGCCGGGTTTCCAATAAGATTTATGGACAATTCCTTAGCACCATTTGACCATTTAACAACACTCTCCGTGCTTCTTACATATTCAAACCTAGCCGGGTTAGCCAGCCTGGCCCTGGTCAGCCCCTGAATAGTATCGGCCAGGCAACCCGATCCCTTAACCGATACTTTAAGATCCGGGGAGTTAAGCTTGCCAAACTCACCTTCAGCCACCATTGCCATGCGAAGGGCAACATGAAAATCCCGGCATTCCTCCCGGTGGTGATTATAAGCCTGCTTAAAAAGCATCCTGTAGCGCATTCCCTTATCTTGCGGTCTTATGTAGGGAGCCCGGGGAGAAAAAATAATATCATGCTCAAAATAGGGCTTAATGTCCACGACAGGTGAGCCGTCTACGGCATCTAACCCACGCACGTGCAAAATATTATTCTCCACCTTTATCAGCTCTACCAGGGAAAGCGCCACAGGATTCGGCCGCCCCGCCGCCCTCATGCCGAACACACCGTACTCAGGAGTATTTGGATTTATTCTGCCTGGAACTGTCCTCAAAAGACCGCGCCGCGCCTTGTGGAACCAGGACAGAATCCATAGGTGCGAGTGCTCTTCAATTCTAAACAATCCCTCAACATACTCAGGGAAAATTTCGATAGTTGCAGTATAGACCTGCGCAGGGACCGCCGCCGGGTCTTTATAAGGAGAATGCACAATCCCCACAGGATTAATCTGTAATATATCCATTTATCAGAATCACCCCCTTAAAAACCTTCTGTGAAAGCAGGTTATGGCTGTTTCACGCCAGGCATGAGATTATACCATTTAGACATACATGCCGCCGGCGCGAGCTTTGGTACGCATCTTACGCGGAGCACCGGAGTGAACAGGGACAATACCTAGCCCGGGTAGATTCTATTTTCAGGATAGGCTCCCTTTAGGCACCGTCCGGTTACCTCCAGGACTCACCAAGAAGCAAGCTATAATATTTATGTCTTTTATTCTTAGAGCAACTTTTTAAATTCGTCCGGTGCAAGTCTGGCGGTCCGGAGAATCTCATTTAGTGTACCTACGGGAATATTTTTTCTACTGTGGACGGCAACGGTGGCTGACCGGTAGCAGCAATTCCCTCCAATGTAACTTTTATGACATCCTCAGCCATGGCAAGGGCTTCCTCTTTAGTATCACCAAAGGTAGAACAGCCAGGAATAGCCGGCATGGTGGCAATATAGACCTTATCCTCCTTATCCCACGTCAGGACAACCTTAAATCTCCACTGCATTTGCAGATTCCCCCTTCTTGCCGGGAACATATTCAAACAAGTCCCCAGGCTGGCAGTTAAGGGCGGCACAGAGTTTGTCTATTACTTCCAGGGAAACATATTCATTTGTATTTAGTTTAGCCATTGTTGCCTATGAGATGTTCGCTCTTTTTATCAGGTCCTGTTTTTTTATCCCTTTATCTATGAGTAATTTTTGTAGTGGTTTATAACTTATCACAATACAACCCTCTAACCTTTTAAGATTTCTTTCATTATACTAAATAAACTTTAATAATTAAAATAAATTTTAGTAAAAACTTTTGACATAAAAACTTATGATACTATAAATCTTAGTGATATAAAAGTTTTCTAATTGATGTTAAATAACATATGAGACATTACAACGGCATACAAAGTCTCAAATATTATCGGCAACGCTATCAAGGAAGCGTGCAGCCCGCTCCCTTATATAAAATTCAAAAGGCTAACCAAATGGCACGGAAAAGAGGTAACAGTGAGGGCAGCATTTCCAAACACAAAGACGGGACTTGGTGCGGTGTCCTTACTACAGGCAGGGACGCTGACGGAAATAGGCCACATCAAACTCAAAGACCTTCGTCCCGAACAACATTTACAACGCCTGTATAACGAGAAACTGAGAAGAGGCCTGCGGTGTGGTGAACTTTTGGCCTTGAAGCGGGATGCGGTTTTTACCATACCGGATAACGTGCTTGCTGAATTAAAAAGGCACAAGACGCGGCAGTTAGAGGAAAAAATAAAAGTGGGAGAAGCATACCGGGATAACGGCCTTGTGTTCTGTACCGAGATAGGCACTCCCCTAATACCCCGGAATTTTGAACGAAAGTATAAAGCCCTTCTTAAAAAACCTGACCTAGCAGGCATTAAACTGCACTTATTAAGGTATACCTATGCAACACGCCTGTTAGAACTAGGCGAAAACCTTAAGGTGGTGTAAGAACTGTTAGGCCACAACCGTATCACTGTTACCGCTGATATTTACAGCCATGTTTCCCCTGAACTGAAACGTGGTGCGGCAGCAAAACTGAACGGCTTGTTTGCTAAGTAAATTTTCCCGGCAGGTTATCCCTGCCGATTATTTTTTTTATGGGTTATAGTATGGTTGTAGTAAATCCTCTTGTTGAACCCTTAAAAGTGGCGCGCCCGGAGGGATTCGAACCCCCGGCCTTCTGATCCGTAGTCAGACGCTCTATCCAGCTGAGCTACAGGCGCAACTCATGTTTTATTTCCACACACGTTGTATTGTAACAAAACCATTATCGTTAGTCAAGTCATTGTTAAAAAAACCCATTTCCACTCAGATTTTTGGTAAGCAGAACCCAACCAAATTAAAAATAAAACCGGGTGAACCTATATCCCGGCCCTATTTTTTATTTATTTTTTAAAGTTTTTCATTATAATATTACAGATTGTTATATGTTTCAAAATATTGAAATATATTTTGTTTTTCTACTGTTACATGGCTACCTGACATGTAAATCAAAACCATATGCCATTTTATACTAGAGGTAAATTGTTGTTCTTTCTCTGCGGTTAAAATATTTTTAGAGTGAGATGTTCACCGCAGGGTTCACCATGACCCCTCCCTCGGTTCAATAAAAAGGTAGACTTCCCCCTTGGTGCGATAGCCACCGCCTGGTAGGGCAGCTCCGAGGCGTAGAGGGATGTAAAATAACCCACGGCGCCACCTCCTACAAATTCATTTTCATACCGGGAGATCCCGGCTCCGATTTTACATCATTAAGCCCTTGCGCTTGCTCCTGATGCGCCGCGAGAAAATCACGGGCATTGGGCAGGAAGGCGGCGTAGCGCGCGTATGAGCTTCCTTCCGATTCGATGAGAATACCGTCGGGCCTATCCTCGCCCACCACCAGCAGGCAGTGGTATGTGCCCTCTTGATCCACATACATGAGGTCGATATTGTCCTTTATAAAGTCGTAATCTGCCAGCATATTTTTAGAAAACACATCGTACTCCCGAGAGGTAAGCCCGGTAATTTTTTCAATTACATAGTCCCTGGGCTGAAAGTCAGCGGTCTTTCTTTCAAAGATGGCTTTCGTCTTTAACATTTTTTCTTCCCTCCTTGGAAAACAAAAAAGCCATCCCTTTTTGAGATGACTCCTGTTTTAATGTTATTCTGCTAGCTACATGCCCTGGGTAAAATCTGATAAGCCTTTGCGTTCCTGCCTCACACCATTGGCGAGAGCCAACGCCTTTTCCCATGTTTTTTCCGTTTCATACTTAAAAAACTCGTAGAGAGGATTGAGTTCCTCAGTTTCATCATACTTTTGCAGGCACTCATAATACATCCGCTTATCCTCGTCATAGACAATGAGGGGCGGGTGGTTATGGATCATGAGATAGTAATTCATGAGCGTCCTGCCGACCCTTCCGTTGCCGTCCGCGAAGGGATGGATATACTCAAACCTGGCGTGAAGATAAGCGGCGGCTTTTAAGACATCCGACCCGCTATACTCATTTACTTCGGCAATCAACTCCGTCATGTCCTTTTCCACATCTTCCGCAGCGGAGCCGACCTCATGGACGCCGGTCACATAATCATGCTTTTTAAACTCTCCTGGCCGCTCCTCATTGGTAACATACCTGCGTTCATCATATGTCCCGCCGGTGAGAGCCTTGTGAATCTCCTTGACCAACTCTATGCTGAGAGGCTCCTTTTTCACGATTTTTTCTTTCAAAAGTTCATAGCACAGCTTTTGGTTTTGCTGTTCAAACAGAGCGCGGGGACTCCCGGTATAGTTGATAACCTTGCCGTTTTCAAAGATTTCTCTTGTATCGTGGTAGGTGATTTCCTCGTTCTCTATTTTCCCAGAATGAAACGCAAACAGGATGCGGAAGCTTTCAAGATATTTATCTAAGTCCTCGGCGGACGTGATTTTGTATGACTGCCACAATTCAACAGCCTTACTGTATAGCTCCAAGCACACCCCTCCTTTTTTACATTATTTGTTTCATTATATCACAATCATAAAAAATTTAGCCAAAATTATGCAGGCAGGCCTCCAGCAAAGGCCACCCGTTTTCCCAATCATAGCGGCATTTACCGCCCCCTATGGCAAATAGCTTCTTGGATTTTGGTTTTCACCGTTTACCCGTACTTCAAAGTGCAGGTGCGGCCCGGTGCTTCGTCCTGTGGAACCAACCTGGGCGATGACATCTACCGCTTTGACCGTCTGCCCCTCGGTGACGAGAATTTTAGAGCAATGAGCGTAGAGAGTGATGAAACCGCTAGTTTTGTAGCATTTTGCAATTGGCTCAATATCACCATTTAGAGGAGTAATTCAAAAAATAACTGATTTTAGTCATGTATCTATGGAAAACGGGCTTTCTGAAATCGTTCTCAGAAAGCCCGCAAACCCTTCTATTTACTGGCCGAAATCGACTTGCATCTATTTCAACCTAAAATTCTGGCGGAGAGTGAGGGATTCGAACCCTCGAGACAGCTTAACACCGTCTACTCGCTTAGCAGGCGAGCGCCTTCAGCCAACTCGGCCAACTCTCCAAATCACATAAACCGTTTTCCGGCCTCCCACAAGCCTGACTATGTTGGCGGAGGGGGTGGGATTCGAACCCACGGGACCCGCTAAGGACCAACGGTTTTCAAGACCGCCTCCTTAAACCGCTCGGACACCCCTCCGCAGGCACCCCACTTGCCAGATTACTCCCTACAGTACAGTATACAGTTTAGCATAGATGAATCCACCTGTCAATTTAAGAAATTGCAAACCTTTTTCATCAAAAAGCTCAGCCGATCCTGGCCAACCCTCCCATATAAGGCCGTAACACCTCAGGTATAGTCACTGAGCCGTCGGCCTCCTGGTAATTTTCCAAAATGGCGGCAACCGTACGCCCCACTGCCAGCCCGGAACCATTTAAGGTGTGCACCAGTTCGGCCTTGCCCTTCGGATTCCTGAAACGTATACCGGCCCGGCGGGCCTGGTAATCCTCAAAATTGCTGCAGGACGAAATTTCTTTGTAGGCCTGATAACTGGGCAGCCACACTTCTATGTCATATGTTTTCGCGGATGAAAAGCCCAGGTCACCCGTACAGAGAACCACCACCCGGTAAGGCAGGCCCAGGAGCTGGAGCACTTTTTCCGCATCGCTGGTTAGTTTTTCCAGTTCGTCATACGAGTCTTCGGGCCGGCAAAACTTAACCAGCTCTACCTTGTTGAACTGGTGCTGGCGTATCAAACCGCGGGTATCGCGGCCGGCCGCCCCCGCCTCAGCCCGGAAGCAGGCGCTATAAGCACAGTGGTAAATCGGGAGTTTCTCGCCGTCCAGAATTTCATTCCGGTAAAGGTTCGTCACCGGCACCTCGGCTGTGGGGATAAGATAGTAGTCGGTACCTTCAATTTTGAACATATCCCCGGCGAATTTCGGCAACTGGCCGGTGCCTATCATACTGTCCCCGTTCACCATGAAAGGCGGAAACACTTCAACATAGTTATGTTCGGAAGTGTGGAGATCCAGCATATAGTTAATCACCGAGCGTTCCAGCCGGGAGCCGAGGCCCTTATAAAAGCTGAACCTGGTGCCGGTAACCTTGCCTCCCCGCTCAAAATCTATAATGTCTAAAGACTCGCCGATTTCCCAGTGGGGCTTTGGGTCGAAATCAAATTTCCTGGGTTCACCCCAGGTCCGTACAACCTGGTTGTCCATCTCGTTGCTGCCAACCGGTACAGATTCGTGAGGAATGTTGGGAATATTGAGCAGAAAATATTTTAGCTTTTCTTCCAGTGCTCTAATCTCTTCATCTCTTTCCTTTATTTGTTGGGAAAGCTCCCTCATTTCTAAAATCATATCCTTAGATTCCTTGCCGGACTTCTTGAGACGGCCGATTTCCTCGGAAACAACATTGCGCCTGCTCTTCATTTGCTCGACAATAAACAGTTTATCCCGGCGCTGCTCTTCTAATTGAAGAAAATCATCCAGGGATACAGTAGAGCCGCGTTTAACAAGAGCATCCCTCACTATTTCCGGATTGCTGCGAACAAATTTTAAATCAAGCATTGCCCTTACCTCCAGTTGGAAGTTAACAAATATACTCACGGAATATAACCGGTTTCAGCATTATACTACAATGGTAATAGTTTGTAAAATAACGACAAAAATTTTAAGACGCCCCCCTGGAGAGCGTCACCTGAAAAATTAATAATATATCGTTATTTATATACTTACATTCTTAACCCCAAGCACCCCGTCGATTTTAGCAATTTCCGCCAGTGTCTCTTCGGGCACAGGAGAGTCGACATTCAAAAGCATCACGGCCTTGCCGCCGATAACCTTGCGGCCCACCTGCATACCGGAAATGTTGATATCATGGGAGCCGATCAGGGTGCTTACCGGACCGATGATCTTCGGCTTGTCAATATGGGGAACATACAGCATGTGCCCTTCCGGCACCGCATCGATATGGTACCCGTCAATGTAAACAAAACGGGCATCCACACCGCCGAAAATAGTGCCGGATACTGAAATCTCACCTTCATCCGAAATAACATTTACCGTGATCAAGTTGGCATAATCGCCATCGTCACCGGCCTGCTGCTGAACCACATTGATGCCGCGCTGCTTGGCCAGCACCGGGGCGTTTACAAAATTAACCATCTCCTGGAGAATGTTATCCAGGAAGCCTTTTAAAAGTGCCGTGGTAATAGGCGCCACTTCCTGGCCGGCCAGGTCCCCGGAATAAGTGATTTCGATCCTTTTTACCCGCCCGCTAACCAGTTGGGCAGTAAACTTACCCATTTTTTCCGCCAGCGACAGGTAAGGCCTGACCGCGGCCAGCACTTTGGGGCTCAGCGACGGGATATTAACGGCGTTTTTAACAAATTCCCCTTTGAGGGCAGCCACGATCTCCAGCGCCACGTCATAAGCCACGTTGAGCTGCGCTTCTTTAGTGGAAGCACCCAGGTGGGGAGTGGCTATAAAATTATCCAACTCGAAAAGCGGGCTTTCCGTGGTAGGCTCTTTTTCAAAAACATCCAGCGCCGCCCCGGCAACTTTGCCCGACTTCATAGCCTCATACAGCGCCTTTTCGTCCACTATACCGCCCCTGGCGCAGTTGATCACCCGCACCCCATCCTTCATCAGGCTGAAGGCTTTCTCCCCGATAATATACCTGGACTCCTTGGTTAACGGCAGGTGAACAGTAATAAAGTCAGACTGTTTAAAAACCTCTTCCAACGGGAGCAATTGTATCCCCAGGCTCTCAGCCTTCTCCGCACTGATATACGGGTCATAGGCTATAACTTTCATCTCCATGCCCTGAGCGCGCTTGGCCACAGCCGACCCAATCCGCCCAAGCCCGATGACACCCAGCACCTTTTCCCTGAATTCAACACCCATAAAAGACTTCTTATCCCACTTGCCGGCGCGCAGACTTGCATAGGCCTGAGGAATATTGCGGGTGAGGGCCAGCATCATAGCCATGGTATGCTCAGCGGCAGCAATAGTATTTCCGTCCGGGGCGTTCACCACCAGTATACCTTTGGAAGTGGCAGCCGCCACGTCAATATTGTCTATACCGACACCGGCACGCCCCACGACAACCATTTTTGAGGCGTGCTCAAAAACCCTGGCTGTCACCTTTGTGGCGCTCCGCACGATCATAGCGTCATAATCACCGATAATTTCAACCAGCTCGTCCTCGGTCATTTTTTCTCCGATAACCACTTCAATATCCGGTTCGCGCCTCAGGGCCGCCAGGCCGACCTCGGCAACACCGTCCATTACCAGCACTTTTTTCATCATTTCCCCACCTTCCCCAAAAAAACTTCTTGGGCAGCCTTCACCCCTGAACCAAGCTCAACGGGGTAACCGACTTGCGCCAAAGCCATCTCCAGCGCACTGACGGCAATCATGATATCCATTTTATCAGAGAAGCCCATATGGGCAATCCGGAAGATCTTGCCTTTTAATTGTCCCTGGCCGCCGGCAAAGGTAATCCCGTACTGTTTCTTTAATACTTTACGTATATCGTCGGCCCCTATCCCATCCGGGCTCCAGACAGCGGTGAGGGCGTTAGACGCACAGCGGTCCTCCGCCAGTAACCTCAGCCCCATTGCTCTGACAGCAGCCCGGGTGGCCCTCGCCAGCAGCGCGTGGCGCGCATAAACATTTTCCATACCCTCTGCAAGCATCATATCCAGGGCAGCGTTCAAACCAAAAAACAGCGACACGGCTGGGGTATAGGCGGTATTCCATTTTCCGTATACTTTTTTTGCAGCGGGCAGGCTGAAATAAAACCGCGGCGACTTGTTTTCATTAACTACTTTCCAGGCTTTATCGCTGACAGTGATCATAGACAGGCCCGGCGGCAGCATGAGCGCTTTTTGGGATGCCGTGCACAGGATATCGACACCCCACTCGTCAGTTTTGTGCTCGATAGCACCAATTCCACTGACGCCATCCACCAACAGCAGGGCCGGGGTTTTCGATACGAGAGCGCCAATGCCGGCGATATCGTTGGTAACACCGGTAGATGTTTCATTTTGAGTGGCCAGGACTACCTTAATCCCCGGGTCGCTAGTTAGTTTATCTGCCACCACATTTAAATCCACGTCATTACCCCAGCCGAAGTCCACTTCTTCAACCTGTGCGCCGTAAGCCTTGGCGATATTTGCAAAACGCTCGCCGAAGTTCCCGGTAATTAAAGCCAGCACTTTATCACCAGGATTAACAGTATTGGCAATCGCAGCCTCCAGCGCGCCGGTGCCGGAATTGGTCAGTATAAAGATATCATTTTTCGTTTGAAACACCTGGTGCAGCTTTTCGACAACCTGTTCATGCAAACTGGCAAAGTCATCGGATCTGTGACCGATGAGCGGCTGCGACATGGCAGCAACCACTGTCGGAGGAACAGGTGTGGGGCCCGGAATCATGAGATACTTTTTGTCTTGCATTTCAAACTCTCCTCTCTTACTAAAAATAACATACCAGAATAATTAACAAGATTTCCTAAAATATTAAACCCCCCGTCTCCTGAAAATAAACAGGGACGAGAGGTCCTCTCCCGCGGTACCACCCTTTTTGGCCGGGCAAACCCAGCCCTCTTAACTTTGTGATAACGGGAACTACCCGGGTTAACTTACTGCTGCTTTCAGTCAACCCCCTCCAGGGAGCCTTTTCATCTGCCGCCCTTACCGGTTCACAGCTACCACCGGTTCTCTGACAAAGTAAACGGCTGACTAATCTACCCCTTCACCGGGTTTTTATAAATTTGCTTATAAATATACTATATTCAACATAAACTTGCAATATTAAATATTGATTTCTCATTATAAACAATTTTCTATAAAATAACGGTGGAGCCTATTGTCCCCGGTCAGTTCCGGGTGAAAAGCAGCAGCCAGCAGCCTGCCCTGCCGGGCGAGGACAATTTTTTCACCGAATCTGGCCAGCACTTCTACATTATCCCCGGCACTCACAATGTACGGTGCCCGTATAAAAACAGCTCTGAACGGCCGAGCGCCCAAAACCGGTATATCCAGATCGGTTTCAAAGCTGTCAACCTGGCGCCCGAAAGCATTGCGTTCCACGGATATGTCCATCAAGCCAAGCCGCGGTTGTTGAGACCCGTTTATCTCCCTGGCCAGCATAATTAAACCGGCACAGGTACCGAATATGGGCAGGCCCTCCCGGCCCATTTTGGCAATCGGCTCAAAAAGGTTGAATTCTTTTAAAAGCTTTCCAATTGTCGTGCTTTCCCCACCGGGGATAACCAACGCCGACAAACCTTCCAGCTGTTCAGCCTTCCTTACCTGTACTGTCTCAACCCCACAGCCTGCAAGGACTTTCTCGTGCTCCCTGAAGGCCCCCTGCATGGCCAGGACTCCTATCCGCATATACAAAACTTCCTTCCGCACTATTTTATTTTCATGCTCAGCGGCCATATAAAAGAATTACCACCCGCGGTCCTGCATTCTATATTCAGGGGCAATGGCAGCTATCTCCAGGCCCGGCATAGCTTCCCCCAGGTTTTTAGAAACCTCGGCCAAAACCTGCGGGTCATTATAATGTGTGGTTGCAGCTACTATGGCCTTCGCCCTAGCTGCCGGGTCCTTAGATTTAAATATACCCGATCCCACAAATATACCATCACAGCCCAACTGCATCATCAAAGCAGCATCGGCAGGGGTAGCTATACCACCGGCCGCAAAATTCACCACCGGCAGACGTCCTTCTTTGGCAACCTGCACCACCAGGTCATAAGGCGCACCCATTTCCTTGGCTGCTGCCATCAGCTCTTCTTCGGGCATATTCTGCAGCCTGCGAATCTCGCCCATAACCATCCGCATATGGCGAACGGCCTCTACCACGTTACCGGTTCCGGGCTCGCCTTTGGTACGGATCATTGCCGCACCTTCGCCGATCCGCCTCAGCGCCTCACCCAGGTTCCTCGCTCCGCAAACGAACGGAACTTTAAAGAGGTGCTTATTGATATGGTGACTCTCATCCGCTGGAGTTAAAACTTCGCTTTCGTCAATATAATCTACTCCCAGCGCCTCCAAAATCTGCGCTTCCACAAAATGTCCAATACGCGCTTTTGCCATTACAGGTATAGTTACGGCATCCATTATTCTTAAAATAACGGAAGGGTCAGCCATCCTGGCTACTCCCCCGGCGGCACGGATATCAGCCGGCACACGCTCAAGCGCCATAACAGCACAGGCCCCTGCTTCCTCCGCTATTTTCGCCTGCTCCGGGGTGGTGACATCCATGATCACACCACCCTTTAACATCTCGGCCAGACCTTTTTTAACCGTCCAGGTCCCTTTCTCTGTCATATCCCTATGCCCCCAATAATCTTGTTAACTATCAAGTTATTTTACAATATCCTCTCTATAAAAACAAGAGCAGTCAAATTTCTTCAAGGCTGATACATAAGTGTCTGGCCAAACAAAAAACTCAAGCCTTCAAAAAACAAACCTCACGTTTAACACGTGAGGCTTTAAAAATTATTCTGGCAACGTCCTGCTCTCCCAGGGGCTAGACCCCAAGTACCATCGGCTCTGGAGGGCTTAACTGCCGTGTTCGGGATGGGAACGGGTGTTTCCCCTCCGATATTG